>Ga0302210_10000997_pt1 | contig 12290 bp, 13 predicted proteins | sample II_Fen_E3_2_FD_198793 | JGI IMG/M metagenome (GOLD analysis project Ga0302210, IMG submission 198793) | Peat permafrost microbial communities from Stordalen Mire near Abisko, Sweden - II_Fen_E3_2 | ecosystem: Environmental > Terrestrial > Soil > Wetlands > Permafrost | place: Sweden: Abisko... | reverse complement strand
AATACACCTGATGCATTTCCCATCAGGGAAATCTTATTTTCAGTCAGAATATCAGTCTCATCTTTCCCGTTTACCTGAAAAACAACTTTCGATTGGTTTTTATCCACATCATATTGCAAATCATAGGTAACGGTATCCTGTTTTCCATCTCCGTTCAGGTCAGCTGTTATGGTATTTCCATCTCTGGTTTCCATTTCGTAGTTTCCGGTATATTGATAGTCTTTCTTCAGTCCCGGCATTTTGTCGTAAGGAATTGTGAATGGAATGGAGCCAACCGAATATGCTGCCAGTTCGTAAGGTCCTGCAACAAATTTAAGTCCTGCTTTCGTAAAATACCAACTATCACTGGCCAGCAGTTTGTTGACCTTGTTGTCAAGATCCTGCGTACTGCTTACCAAAAGAGTATTCTTTGGAAGTGCAGCGCACTGAGATAGGATCTCTTCTTTGCAGGAATTCAGAAAAGTACTCTGATCATCTGAAATGTCATCAAGTGTCAGCTTTTTTCCTGTTCTGACATCAAAAGTGATCCCTGAACTGCCATACATTCCATGCGCACCGCCTGTATAATCACTGGTTATAATTTGAAAAGACAACAGCTTATCATCACATCTTTGTATCTCATAACTCTGATTCAGATAATACGCCGAGGATAATGGACCATTCTCCTGATTGTCCTTTTCAGCCTGTGCCTTATATTCTCCGCTTTTTTCCGCAAAATTATATTTCTGCTCTTCCATCACTTCGCGAATAGCATCTGTTGCTGTTTCGTTTCCCTTTACCGAAGCGGAAGGATCCCGATAATCGGTCGAAAGGAGTTCCGTGCCTGAATCGGTTTTGTAGTCTCTTGTCTTATCTGTAAAATGTACTTCTACAGGCAAAAGTGCTGCTATTTTCTCTGCTGCACCCGCACTATCAGAATCGTCAGAAGATCCCTCCTCACTGGAAATGGAAGAGGTACCATTTCCAGACACACTTTCAGCAGGCATTACCGTTTCTAACTTTTGTCCCGATACCTGTTCCTCACTGGTTTCCTGTGAAAGATCTCCCGCACTGATATCTGGTGCCAATTCGGATTCTATTTTCGTATTGTCAGATTCTGCTGATGCATTTTGCGGCAATACTTTTTCTGCTTTACCGCATCCAGTCACAGTGACAATAAACATGCACAGAATCAGGCAGAGTACCTTTTTTTTCATTTTTCCTCCCGTTTCACAGCCTAAAATAAAACTTATATCAGTCTTCCCCTAATTCTTCCTGAATATCTGATATTTCTATAGAAAGCCTGTCTGTAAAATAAGCCTTCATAACCACTCTGTTCTTTAATACATGTGGGCACTTGCAATCCCCTGCATACAATGTCTGTAGTGAATCAGACATCTGATATATTTCAATCTGCTGCGTTTCAGGAAACACCTTACAAAAGTTTTTCAGTTTCATGCATTTCTTCCTTCCGCATTTTTATGTCATTTCTCTTTCAGAAAAAATCTCAGGTTCTTCATTGTCATCTGCACATCTTTGTTTTTTGCATACTCAGTTATTTTCTTCATCAGATCTTTCTTTTTTTCACTCATCATTTTCAGAGTCAGATATTCCTTTGTCTCTGATGACTGGCCATGCATATAGAATCCAATGTTTTCCCGGTTCAGCTTCTCATCATAATGTTCTCCTAATAGGATCGGAATATCTTCCTCCTGCAGGTAATCAGTAATCATTCTGTCCATGACACTATCTGGTTCCATTGCAGATATTTCTGCTCTGATAATCAATTGACATTCCGGCTGATTTTTTATTTCTATCTCATAATCTGAAAGAGTGATTTGTCCCAATGATGCAGACAGAATATTTTGGATCATTGGAATCACCCTTGCTTTTTCTTTATTTAACCCTTCTGCCAGCATCGACAATTTCTGATTTTGAGGCAGTCTTTTCAAAAGATCCGGGCTGATAAACGGAGGTATTTGCATTCCAGCTGGCATGTTATTCAGCATTCCTTCATCCTGCATTCTTTTCACTGTATCAAATACCTGTATCAAAACCTCATCACAGTTCAGCGACTCAATCTCCGCAGAAACTCGAAACATATTAAATCCTCCATACTCCTTAAGCATACTTTTTATCACACCACAAATGTGCTATACTGAATTATATTTTACAAGTATTAATGATAACCCTTTTTCAGCTCTCTGCCAATAAAATAAATATGAACTTTTCAGAAAGGAGCTTTTATGAGCATCGCTTCCTACATCACAGGGCTTCAGCATATTGGTATTCCTTCTGATCGTCTTAGTTTTTCAGTCTCTTTTTATGAAAAGCTTGGTTTTCAGAAGATCTATGAAACTGTCAATCATGCTGCCAGGGAACAAAGTGTTATCTTTATGGAGTTTGGAACTTTGATACTGGAACTTTATGAAGAAGAAAATATTGCCGGCAAGACCGGTTCCATCAATCATATTGCTTTAAACTGTACCGACATTGAACAGACTTATGCTGCCTGTCTGGCCGCAGGTCTTCCTTTTCACGAGAATCATATCACCCCGCTGCCTTATTGGACAAAAGGTATCCGCTATTTTTCTGTAAAAGGTCCCAGTCAGGAAATAATTGAATTTTGTGAAAAATTGTAACTATACTCAAATTCAGTTTTTTTGAAATTATCTTCCATTTAAGAAATGGGCAGATACACTAAGATTTAGTGTGACTGCCCATTTTATTTGTTTTATGCCACAGAACTGACGATATTTCTAACCCAGCCACCTTTTCTTACCAGTCCAAAACCAATACCGCACTTGATCAGCTCCAGTAAACAGATAAAAAGATAAACTTGTATGATTGGTATCGCTGTAAAGTGAGTCAGCACAAACGCAGCCGGTACACTGACCGTCCATGAAAAACAGCTGTCAAATAAGAACGTGACAAATGTTTTTCCGCCTGAACGAAGTGTAAAATAAGCTACATTCGTAAAACCGTTGATTGGCATACAAATGCTGACAACAATGATAAAATGAGTCGCGAGAAGTCTGATTGCATCTTCCGTATTATATATATGTGGAATCATAGGCGCGCACAGGAAAAGCAGAAATCCCATGGTCAGACAGCTTGAAAGACTCAAAAATGCCATTCTCCATGCTGTCCTTCTCGCATTTGCAAAATGTTCTGCTCCCAGTTCCTGCCCCACGACAATGGAAGTTGCATTTCCAAGTGAAAGAAATACTTCGTTAAAGATCTGAGAGATTGTATTTGAAATATTAAGAGCAGCAACTACCTTAATTCCACGATCCGAGTAGCACATTAAGAGAGCTGCCTGTCCAAGACTCCATAAAAATTCGTTGCATAATAGCGGCAATGATTTCATAAGTATTGGTTTGATCATATTTTTCGGTATATTAAAGTGATCATAAACCCCAATTAGAAAAGCATATCTTTCTTTGTTTCTGTGTGCTCCCCATACCACAATCAGCATTTCAACCATTCTTGCGATAACTGTTGCCACTCCGGCTCCGGCTACTCCAAGTTTCGGGAATCCCAAATATCCGAATATCAGAAGAAGATTGAGCAAAAAATTCAGTACCATTGCTGCAATGCTTGCAATCATGGGAAGAGTTGTCTGCCCTGATTCTCTAAGCACTCCTGCATAACATTGTGTGATGCCAAACGGAACCAGTCCTATCAGCATGATATGCAAAAACTGCAGCGCGTACTTCATTGTCGCCGCTCTATCGGCAGAAGGAGTACCAGGTGCAATGTAGAGACTAATCAGCTCCGGACCTGCAAAATATAATATCAGAATTGCTCCTGCACACAAAATGAATGCCATAATAATCTTAAAGCGCATACTATATCTTACGCCTTCATAATCACCTTTTCCGAAAAATTGTGTACTATATATTCCTGCTCCTGCAATAGCTCCCCAAAGGCAGAGATAAAAAACAAAAAGCAGCTGATTTACAATTGCAACTGCAGACATGGGAATTGTGCCAATTTGACCCACCATAACATTATCAAGCAGACTTACAACATTGGATAACGTGTTTTGTATGATCATCGGTACAACCACATATGCAACATGCTGATAAAAAGCCTGATTTCCAATCATACATTCTTTCAGGCTTAGTTTTTCCGCCAGCGCTGGGTTCATGTTCTGCGCCTTTGAAATATATTCTTTCATATTACCCCCTTTATTTTCTTTCCAGATTGATATTCCTGAATTTTAGAAAAAAAAAGACTCCCTTGAGATATTTCTCGGAAGTCTTTTCAATCTGTTTACACAGATAAAATAATTCAGATTAACGCTTGCTGAACTGAGGAGCTCTACGTGCTGCTTTCAGGCCGTATTTCTTTCTTTCCTTCATACGTGGATCTCTTGTCAGATATCCAGCAGATTTTAAGGTAGGTCTGTAGTCTGCATCAACTGTAAGAAGAGCTCTGGCGATACCGTGTCTGATTGCACCAGCCTGTCCTGTTGTTCCGCCGCCTTTTACAGTTACAGTTATGTCGTATTTCTCTGTATTCTCGGTTGCAGTCAACGGCTGACGTACGATCACTTTCAGTGTCTCAAGTCCGAAGTATTCCTCGATATCTCTTTTATTAATTGTAATACTGCCTTTTCCCGGTCTTAAATATACTCTGGCAATTGATTTTTTTCTTCTGCCGGTACCATAATTATTTTTTCCTGCTTTAGCCATTTTATTAATCTCCTTTCAGTCCTCTCGGTTTTAGAATGTCAATACTTCTGGTTTCTGTGCCGCATGGTTATGTTCTGCGCCAGCATATACATGAAGCTTTGTGTACATCTGTCTACCTAAAGGTCCCTTGGGAAGCATACCCTTTACTGCAAGTTCAATTACATCTTCCGGTTTCTTGGCAAGTTTTTCTCTTAATGTAGCTTCTTTCATACCGCCTACATAATCGGAATGATGATAATAAATCTTCTGATCCAGTTTTTTTCCTGTAACTTTAACTTTTTCTGCATTAATAACAATAACATAATCCCCTGTATCAATAAAAGGGGTAAATATAGGTTTCTTCTTTCCTCTTAATACGCTTGCAATTTCAGAAGCCAAACGTCCCAGAGTCATATCAGTAGCATCCACTACATACCACTTTCTATCGATTGTAGATGGACTAGCCATAAATGTTTTCATCAGGATACCTCCATAAAATTCGTAATTAATCTATTTCTCCCTGCTTTCTCTTCGTACGGATGTCCGGCCATACTGCCAAGTGCACTGGAACCTACTATATCTCAACATGTAAAACCGGGGCTTTGGTTATACACATGAAACGTCGCCATATTTGAAAATTATATTATACATAGTCTTCCTTGTCAAGATTTAGTTATCATTATTTCTGTTTATTTTTACAATATTATCTGAATGAATTTTAATATCTCATTCTTCAAAATCGTATCTGACCAGAATAAGTCCCCGTGCCGGAGCAGTCGGTCCTGCCGCACGTCTGTCCAGTGCATTTATGATATCTGGAATACTCTCCGGTTTTCTCCTTCCAGTACCAACTTCCATCAGCGTGCCTGCGATTATCCTGACCATGTTATACAAAAATCCATTCCCCTGTACCCGGATAACGATATTCTTTCCGCTTTTCTCAACTTCTGCCAGATATAAGGTTCTGACCGTTGTCTCAACTACTGCTCCGGCACTGCAGAAGCTCTTAAAATCATGCTCTCCTTCCAGATAGGCGGCTGCTTTCTGCATTGCAGAAACATCAAACTTATCATATGAAAAAAGTGAATAGAGACGTTTTGTCGGATCTGGCATTTCCGCATTCTGGATCCTGTATTCATATGTCTTCCTGCTATTGCAGTGTCTCGGATGAAAATCAGGAAATGTTTCTTCCGATTCCATTACTCTGATATCCTCTGGAAGATGTCCGTTTAGTGCATAAGAAAAACGGTTCCCGGGAATTCTTGATTCTGTATCAAACACAGCCACATTACAAAGTGCATGCACACCTGCATCAGTCCTGCTGGCTCCGATCACCTGGCTTTTTTCACCTGTCACCTCTCCGATAGCCCGGTTGAGTTCTCCTTCTATCGTTGATGCATTTGGCTGATACTGCCATCCTGAATATCTGGTTCCATCATATGCTACTGTAAGTCTGATTCTCTTTTTCATTTTTATGATCCTATTGGCAGATTTATTTTCAAAATTCTGCCAATGACAATACTGATCAGAATATATCCGGTCATCACTGCATAAGCCTTATAATCTGCTTTTTTATAAATGAGGGGTTTCATTTTGGTTCTTCCTTCCCCACCTCTGTAACACCTTGCCTCCATCGCCATAGCCAGATCATTTGCGCGCTGAAAAGCAGAGATAAAAAGCGGTTCCAGAAGAGCTCCCAGACTAACTGCACGTTTGATAATATTGCCACTTTCAAAATCTGCTCCCCTTGCCATCTGTGCTTTCATGATTTTGTCAGTTTCTTCAAGTAAAATCGGAATAAATCGAAGAGCTATCGACATCATCATTGCCACTTCATGAACAGGGACCCGGAACAATTTCAGCGGCTGAAACAATTTTTCCAATCCATCCGTCAGATTATTGGGTGTCGTTGTGAGTGTCATTACTGACGAACCAATAATCAGAAAAACCAGCCTCACTGCCATTTTTATTGCGAGAATGATGCCTTCCATTGTTATATGGAACACTCCCCATGCCAGCAATACCTTTCCTGGTGTCAGAAAAATATTGAATACAAAAGTTATCAGCAGAAGAACAAAAATCGACTTCATTCCCTTCATCATAAACCGAAACGGAACTTTGGATATTTTAATAATGCCAGCCAGATAAACTGCTGCAATCAAATATCCTGCCACATTATTAACTATAAATAAAACAACAATGAACCAGAACGTAGCTGCTATTTTCACGCGGGGATCCAGCCTGTGGATAACTGAATCCGTCTGGTAGTATTGTCCCAGTGTTATATCTCTTATCATTTTAATATCCTTTTTAGGAAAGACTTCTCCAACTTATTATGAAATATGATCTGCATGTGATTTATTTCCGGCAATTCGCATAATTTCAGTACATGCTTCTTCAATTGTGATGATATTCGTTCTGACAGGATATCCTGCTTTCTGCATTGCTTTCATGATATTGGTCACCTGCGGGACTCCCAGCCCCATACTCTCCAGTTCCTCAGCATGTGAAAACACTACCTCCGGAATGTCATAATATATCAGTTTTCCTTTGTTCAAAACAATCACTTTATCAACATATTCAGCAACATCATCCATGCTATGTGATACCAGAATAATCGTCATTCCGGTTTCCCTGCGAAGTTTTGACACCAGATTCAGTATTTCGTCTCTTCCCCTTGGATCAAGACCTGCTGTTGGCTCGTCCAGTACCAGCACATCAGGGCGCATTGCCAAAACACCGGCAATTGCTACTCTCCTTTTTTGTCCTCCGGAAAGGTCAAATGGGGACTGATAAAAATATTCATCCTCAAGTCCAGTCATTTTCAGTGCCTCATAAGCCCGCAGTTCTGCATCCTTCTGATCAAGTCCCAGATTTTTGGGGCCAAAACATACATCCTTGAAAACAGTGGTTTCAAAAAGCTGATGTTCAGGATATTGAAATACCAGTCCGACTCTGCCACGCAGTGCTTTCCTATCATATTCATGGTCATTTATATCTTTTCCATTATAAAAAACAGTTCCTGCTGACGGTTTCAAAAGTCCGTTTAAAAGCTGCACAAGCGTGGATTTTCCGGATCCGGTATGTCCAACCAATCCAATGAACTGTCCGTCTTCAATGGACAAACTGACATCATCCAGCGCTTTCACCGCCAGTGCCTCTCCTGTTCCATATTCATATGTAATATGATCTAGTATCATTGACATTTCTTTGTCCCGCCCATCAGCTGATCGAATGCTTTCACAAATTCTTCTTTTGTCAGTATCCCTTCCGGCATTGGCAGTCCTTTTTTGCGCAGTTCATATGCCAGCATGGTAACTTTTGGAACATCAAGACGAAGTTCCTTCAGTTTTTCAACCTGTGAAAAGATTTCACGTGGAGTTCCTTCCATAGCAATCTTTCCTTTATCCATAACAAACGCTCTGTCAGCGTTAACGATTTCTTCCATATAATGGGTAATCAGAATAACCGTGATCCCTTCTACCTCATTTAATGCCCGAACTGCACGAATAACTTCCCATCTCCCATTTGGATCCAGCATGGCTGTTGGTTCATCCAGCACAATGCATTTTGGGTGCATAGCAATTACGCCTGCAATGGACACTCTCTGTTTCTGCCCACCTGATAATTTATTAGGAGAATACTTCCTGTATTCATACATTCCGACAGCTTTCAGGCTTTCTTCTACCCGTTCCCAGATTTCCTTTGTCGGAATTCCTATATTTTCAGGGCCAAAACCTACATCTTCTTCTACCACCTGACCAATGATCTGGTTATCCGGATTCTGAAAGACCATTCCGGCTTCCTGCCTGATATCCCAAAGATTTTTCTCTTGTCTTGTATCTTTACCATCTACCCAGACTGTTCCCTCTGTCGGTGTCAATATTGCATTGAAATGTTTTGCAAGCGTTGATTTTCCAGATCCATTATGTCCAAGAATTGCTATGAATTCCCCTGGCTTCACATGCATGTCGACATGGTCGACTGCTTCTGTGATCCCTTCCACATTTCCCTCTTCATCACGCCTTATATATTCGAAAACAAGATCTTCTGTTTTTATAATATCCATTCTATCTTACCACTTTGTTTCTGCTTGTTAAAATTTCGACATTGGTCACGCAACTTATTTTACAAGATATCCCCTCTGATTGCAAGCAAAGCCTCTTCGTCTATGCACCCGTTACGATTGAACGTCTTTGCTATTCGTGATAAACTAGGAAAAGCTACTTTTACATTTCTTTCAGAAAGGATAACCGTTGAAAAAATTTCGTCAAAACCCACTTTATAAAAATCTTGTTTTTCTACTTGCTCTGATTATTATCTGCTCTTTTCTGGTTCGCATTCTGCTCTCCGGTGAGACGCTTTCTGACTATGCTAAAGTCAATGGTATTTCTGAAACTGTTACTTCTTACCATGATGTTTCAGGGAACGGATCCGAAAGCAGTTTTTCCTCTGCAGATTCACCGTCGGCTTCCTTTTCGGTTTCTGGTGCCGAACCTGATATATCCAATAACACTTCCGGAACAGTATCGCCAGAGACATCATCGCTTGGATCAGAAGACGCTTCCACAGATCAGAAAGACTTTTATGCTATCCCGATTAATGAGCAGATAAAATCCCGTATTACCGGTGTTTCTTTTCCATCAGATTCCTCCGGCAGCCAGGTTAAGCTTGATGATCTTCGTTATCTTCATCTTCTCTATTATAATTTTAATCAAAAAAAGAGCGTTGGTGAACTGATCTGCAATAAATCAATAGCTCCTGATTTGTTATCCATCTTCCGTGCTCTATATGAAAACCATTATGAAATTGACAAAATACAGTTGATCGATGATTTTCAAGGTAATGATGAGCTTTCAATGGAAAATGACAATACTGCCTGCTTTAATTACAGAGCAATATCTGGAACTAACAGTCTTTCCAAACATTCTTTCGGGCTTGCTGTTGATATTAATCCTTTTTATAATCCGGAAATCACATATTCGGCAAACAAAGAAATCAGTAGTATCCAACCTGATGGCAGTAATTCATATGCTGTACGTTCATCAGATACGCCACATGAAATCAGTCATTCTGATCTGGCATATCAGCTTTTTACCAAATATGGATTTAAATGGGGCGGCGACTGGAAAACCAAAAAAGACTATCAACATTTTGAAAAGTAATCATTTGTATGAAAAGTAATGGTCTATATAAAAAAAGCGGCAGATTAATCTGCCGCTTTTCCAATTTCTTATATTAATTCAATTAAAACCTGCATTGCTGCATCGCCTTTACGCTGACCGATCTTTACAATACGTGTATATCCACCATTACGGTTTACATATTTCGGTGCGATTTCATCAAAAAGCTTAGCTGCAACACTGATTGATTTTGTAGCTTTTTTACGTCCTGCGCCTTCTGCCGGTACTTCTGTTACAGGAAGAACGATTTTCTCAATCTGTCTTCTTGCATGCAGTCTGGACGGAAGATCCTTTTTGATTTCTTTCTCAACAACATCGTATACAGTGACAGTTTTTCCATTTTCAACTTTAACGATCTTGCCTGTTTTATCACGAGCAGATTCTGCTAAAACTTTAGAAGTATCATTTTTATCAACGATCTGCTTTACACGGTGTCCTTCTTTATCTTTCCGTGCAACTTTTGCCTCTACCTTGACCATTTCAAAATGATCTTTTTCTCTTACTGCCAAAGTAATCAGATGCTCAGCAATTTTCTGAATTTCTTCAGCTTTTGCTGCTGTTGTCACAATCTTTCCATGATACAACAATGCTGTTACCTGATTCTTTAATAATGCTCTTCTCTGTCCGGATGTTCTTCCGAGTTTTCTGTATTTTGCCATGCCAGGCTCCTTTCAAATGGTACAATCCAGTCAAACGCTTCGGAATTACTGACTGGATCTATAAATAGTATCGCCATTATGAGTCAACATATCTGCGCCCATCGGACCTATCAGATACGCTAATTATTCTTCAATGGAATTCAGCTGAAGTCCCAGTTCTTTTAATTTAGCAAGAACCTCTTCTAATGATTTCCGTCCAAGATTACGGACTTTCATCATATCATCAGGAGTCTTGTTCACCAGTTCTTCAACCGTATTAATTCCGGCTCTTTTCAGACAGTTAAAGGAGCGGACAGAAAGTTCCAGTTCATCAATGCTCATTTCAAGAACTTTTCCTTTTTCATCATCTTCTTTTTCAATCATGATTTCAGCCGATTTTGCATTTTCAGACAAATCGATAAACAAACTCAGATGTTCACTTAAAACTTTCGCTGCCAGGCTCACTGCCTCGTCTGGCACAAGAGTTCCATTTGTATAAACATCCAATGTTAATTTATCATAATCGGTAACCTGTCCTACACGGGTATTCTCAACAGATACATTCACACGCTCAACCGGTGTATAAATAGAGTCTATTGGAATTACACCGATTGGTGCATCACTGCTCTTGTTTTTATCAGAACCAACATATCCTCTGCCCTTGGTTATGGTAAGTTCCATATAAAGCTTGGAGTTTTTTCCATCACTTAATGTAGCTATGACCTGATCTGGATTCATGATCTCTATATCCTGATCAACCTGGATATCAGAAGCGTGAACCACTCCCTCTCCATGGAAATCAACGTATGCCGTTTTTGGTTCATCACTTTCGCTATTTGTCCTAATTGCAAGGCTTTTAACATTCATGATGATTTCGGTCACATCTTCTTTTACGCCTTCAATTGATGTAAATTCATGAAGAACACCATCAATTTTAACCTGACTGACTGCTGCACCCGGCAGGGAGGAAAGCATAATCCTTCTGAGAGAATTCCCCAGTGTGATACCATATCCCCGCTCAAGAGGTTCTACAACAAATCTACCATACTTTTTATCATCAGAAATCTCAGCTACTTCAATATTGGGTCTTTCAAAATCAAACACTGCAAACACCCTCCTTATTTATGACAACAGAAAACCCGCAGGGCGAGTTTTCTGTTAGTTGCGATATGAGAAATTGGATCAGGTCTTTCAAATTATAACTGTCTGAAATTCCTGTTCCGGTTAGCCGATCAGTGAATTATTTAGAATATAACTCGACGATAGCCATTTCATCAACCGGTACATCAATCATTTCTCTTGTGGGAAGTGCTTTGATCGTGCCTTTATGAGCTTCCTGATCTACATCGATCCACTCTGGAACAAGTCTTCCGGAAGTAACTTCCAGAATATCCTTATATCTCTGCAGTTCTTTTGCTTTTTCTTTTAATTCAACCACATCTCCAGCTTTTACGATATAAGATGGGATGTTAACCAGCTTGCCGTTTACAAGAATATGTCTGTGTCCAACAACCTGTCTTGCTTCTCTTCTTGTTCTTGCAAGACCCATTCTGAAGATAACACTGTCAAGTCTTCTTTCAAGAAGAATCATCAGGTTTTCACCAGACTGTCCCTTCATTGTTTCTGCTCTTTCATAATAATTTCTGAAAGGTTTCTCCAGAACTCCATAAATGAACTTAGCCTGCTGTTTTGCACGAAGCTGCATTCCATATTCACTCATCTTCTTGCCTGCACGTGCTAATTTTCTATTTGATTTTTTATCATAACCAAGAAATACCGGATCGAGATCCAGTGATCTGCATCTTTTCAGT
>Ga0302210_10000996_pt1 | contig 12324 bp, 9 predicted proteins | sample II_Fen_E3_2_FD_198793 | JGI IMG/M metagenome (GOLD analysis project Ga0302210, IMG submission 198793) | Peat permafrost microbial communities from Stordalen Mire near Abisko, Sweden - II_Fen_E3_2 | ecosystem: Environmental > Terrestrial > Soil > Wetlands > Permafrost | place: Sweden: Abisko... | reverse complement strand
AGGTTGCTTTTATTTTCTATACAATTCCTTTTCAACGTCGGGCCGCAGCCCCCAGGCAACCTCACGGCACATGAAAATGATCACTTACCGCTGCTTCCTTCCGGACCTGACGGGATTCGCAAGTTTCCATTGCGCAAGACCAAGGCGCCGCGGTCCGACCTTAAAAAGGAATTTCTGATTTTAAATTTTAATGGCGGAGAGTTAGGGATTCGAACCCTAGGTACAGTTTCCCGTACACACGCTTTCCAGGCGTGCTCCTTCAACCGCTCGGACAACTCTCCACTGTGCTTGAATATTGACAAATATTTTGTTGCGTCGCATGTCATCTGCAACGATATATAGATTATCATTTATAAGCATTCTTGTCAACTTATTTTTTTAATACTTGACTAGCAAGATTAAACGGGATCATCACAAAGCCCGATCCCATGTAATCTTTCATCAAAAAATGATTTCATCCGCCGCAATAATCAATTCAAAACCGCCAAAACGAGTATTTACATGTATAATAGCCTGCTTATTACCAAATGGCACTTCATTGCGAGCAAATTTTTGTGGTTCCAAATCAACATCTAAATGCCGATTGGATAAATTAACAACAAATAACCCATTTGTTACATTTAAAAATTCAGACACACTGTCAATAGCCAATTCATTTATTTCCGTAATATCTTCTTGACTATAACGTCTGGCCATTTCTAAGAAAACTGACTCATCCGCCAAAATGCCTGTAGTTAAAATAACATCGCCCATCAACCGCTGCGATACCATAATCGTTTCTTTATCCGTATGAGCAGACTTGGCATGTGGATCAATAACGGCTGCTGTATCCATAAACCGAAGTACCGACCGCAAGAAAAGATCCGTATATTCCGTATACAATTCACGAGCCTCTTCAATTTCGGAAAAATCAATTTTGCTAAGTTGAATAAGATTCAAGGCATCCGTCAAAGCCATATTGCTGTTTTTTTTATAATCTTGAATAACTTTTTCCAGCTGAACTAAAGACATAATATTTTTATCAATGATTGCTTGTCCAAAATTCAAATTACCACTGTCTTGTGCATGCAAAAGTGTCTTGACTTGCGATTCCGTCAAATAGCCTTCATCAATAGCCACTTCACCAAAAAGCCGGTCACAAGTTACCTGTAAATGATGTACCTTTTCCACTTGTTCTGCTGTCATTAGATTTTGGCTCATCGCTAATATGCCAAGTTTGACATGATGTTTACTTTCAGCATCAAGCAATTCACGAACCTGCTGCGCTGATAAAAAATGATGATTCAGTAGATATTGGGCAAAATATTGGCTAAGCATCCGCTTCAACCTTCTTTCTGATATCATCCAGCGTCTTTTTTATCTGCTGGGTCGTATATGGTTTTTGAATAAAATCAATGGCGCCAAACTTCAGTGTTTCGACTAATTTACTTGATGTTCCTGTTGAAGACAGCATGACAACCTGTGCTTTTTCATTTATTTTCCGAATTGCTTTTAAAGCATCAAGACCGCCTACTTCAGGCATAACAATATCCAAAAAAGTACCATCAGGCTGATTTTCCAAATACATTATTACGGCTTCTTTGCCATTTTTAGCTTCAAATACTTCGCAATCCAAACTTTCAAGTTCCTGTTTCAATTTTCTGCGTAACAATAGTGAATCATCCGTGATTAAAATCTTCAATTTTCTAGTCAATATCATCCGTCCCCCTTAGCGAATCTGAATGTCTTGCATCCTAAATCACCCTTGTGAACTTACCAACTCCAAATATCCATTTTATTATAACATAAATCGTTTTGAATAAACATTCACAAGAATAAGATTTTAGGCCTGTTTATCAGTCTAGAAAGCAACACTTCTTAATTTCTTCTATATATGCGTTAAACTATTGCTAACAGCGACCGTCAACTAATGGGATATAGCACCAGAAACGTTACACGATAAGCAAACATTGCCCTATAGTCCCATTCTGACAGACTGGTAAACGAAATGACATTCTTGAATCCAACTTACTATATAGCACATTTATTATATTCGTTAGCAAAAATAGTTTCCCTTTGTCCATTGTTAATTCTTTCGCAAAAGCGACTCATTTTATAACAGTTGAGCACACGCTCTATTTTTCAATAACAGTACCACCATAATTCAATTTGTCGATAGATCTCACCCGTTCCCCCCTATACCCACGCCCTGTCGATTGCTATATAAAATACTTAATCAATCCGTCCCCAAAATATTTTTATTTTGTTAATTCAAGTTAAAAATCTGTTAATTCAGTGGAGATTTTTTTATATTTTTGTTATACTTAAGAATAATACGCTTTTATAAGAGAGGACGTTTTTTTTAATGCAAATCAAGCAAAAATTCTTTATTTTAGCTGGTATTGTGGCCTGTATATTAGGAATGGTTTCTATCACAGGGTACTATACAGCACAAAAATATCTAACCGCCAGTATAGAAAAAGAAATGACTGGTATTGTGAAATCGAATTCGGCTGACCTCGACCATTGGCTCAAGTCGAAAGGCAATGAAATTGAAATGATGTCCCATACGATGCAGACAATGGATATTGCCGGTTCTATCCCTTTGACGCAAGATCATCTCAGCGGTGCTAAGGATGACAAAGATATCCAGGAAGTCTATTTTGGCAGCAGCGATGCGAAATTCATTTCCTACTCCAAAGGGCTTGGTGATATTAATCCATTGACCCGTGGCTGGTACAAAGATGCGAAGGCTCAAAACAAACTCATCTTTACCGCTCCGTATGTCGATGCATTAACCGGTAAAATGGTCGTATCCGTTGCCTATCCGCTCAAAGATAAAGCGGGAAACTTCAAAGGCGTTTTAGGCGCTGATATTGCTCTCGACATTCTAGAAAAACAAACGGAATCTTTAAAGTACAATGGCAACGGAACAGGGTTCATCTTGAACTCGGACGGCTTGATTATCGCCGATGGCAATCAAGAAAATATATCGAAAAACATAACGGATATTCCTGAACTTAAAGAACATGTCAGCGACATACTACAAAAAGGTACTGGTTTTTTTACATATGAATTAGGTGGTGACAAAATGATTTTCACCTATAATACAGTACCTTCTACCGGCTGGATTGTCGGCTGCGTCATCCCCGAAAAAGTAATCTACAGCGATCTAGCTGCCCTCAAATATGGTTATAGTATCTTAACGCTGCTGGGACTTGTTCTCATGATTGTTATTTGTTTGAAATTTTCTGGAAAAATCACCCGTCCTATAACAAAATTGACGAACCAAGCCAATCAGATGGCAGAAGGAAATCTTCGCCTGGAAAAGATGCCTGTTGAATCCGCTGACGAAATTGGCCAGCTTACCAACGCATTTAATATGATGAATTCGCATCTACATGATCTCATCTTTAAAATGTCTACCGTTTCAGAACAAGTTGCCGCATCCTCCGAAGAACTCACGGCTGGCGCTTCACAATCGGCTGAAGCTTCCAACCATGTAGCAGAAACTATCACCCATGTAGCCAGCGGAATGTCTCATCAAATGGATACGATTGAAACAACAACCAATCATGTAAATACCATTATTCAAGAAATCACAAAAACCGCTGACCATACCAGTAAAGTGGCTGAGATAACGGTCACAACGGCCACGGCTGCCGAAAATGGAAAAAAACTAATGAATGAAGCCATCGCTCAAATGAATCATATCGAAAATTCCGTAGGGCAGTCGGCTGACGTCGTAACCAGACTTAGCGAAAACTCGAAAGAAATCGGGCAGATTATTGATGTAATTTCGGGAATTGCCGATCAAACCAACCTTTTAGCATTGAATGCAGCGATTGAAGCGGCTCGAGCCGGAGAACAAGGCCGCGGATTTTCTGTAGTAGCGGAAGAAGTGCGCAAACTCGCTGAGCAGTCACAACGTTCTACGGAAGAAATTAAACACCTCGTAGCTACAATCCAGCAAGATACGCAAAATGCGATACAAGTTATGCATAACGGTACGGAAGAAGTAAAAACCGGCTCCGTTGCCATCACAAATGTCGGCAGCGAATTCAATCGCATCATAACTATGGTCGAAGCAATAAGCGCCAAAATGCAGGAAATATCAGCCTCCGTTCAGCAAGTCTCAGCCGGCGGACAAAACATCATCCAGTCCGTTGCCGATGTCAATACGGTAAGCCATGAAACGGCCGAAAAGACGCAGACAATCTCAGCTGCAACCCAAGAACAATCTGCTTCCACGCAGCAAATTGCTTCCTCTTCGCATGCCTTAGCCCAATTAGCCGAAGAAATGCATAATATGATCAACAAATTCAAAATCTGACCTATATAGAACGCATTAAAGGAATTCCAGGCAGTCTATCAGTCTGCCTGGAATGGGTGTAGGACATCGTTTGCTTCCTACGTAACGCGAACCCCATTCCTGACGATTGCTATATAAAATATTTAATGGAACTTATATAAAACGCAAAGATTGAGTACATATCAATTTTTGCGTTTTTTCATATATTTTTCAGATAAAAAGTATATATTAAATCTTGCTTATAAATAAATAAGCCATATTATAAAAACAAATTTATAAATTCCGTTAGGTGAGGTTCCTGTATGAACACAGGCCACTGCCCCGAAACATCGAGAGATGCCAACGGGTAGAACAGGTATTATCGACATAAGGTATTACTTAAGGTGGCTGAGAATTATTTGACTCTACGTTGTGCAGTGCTAAAACTTGAACGATTGGGAAGGCTTAGTCAGCTGTTTTTTCTATGGGAAAATTTTAGACCTTCCGTCTTTCGGAAGGTCTTTTTGTTTTGAAAGGGGTGCTTAAGAATGGACGATAGTGACAGTCGATCGTGTAGCTCAAATTTATTAGAAAATCCATCAAAAAAAATAACGATATTCTTAATGCATGGAGGTAAATCAGCATGGCTTTATTTACAGCAAACGTATCAAAACGAAAATTTAGTATTATTGATTTTTTCATTTTAACTTTTATTTTTATTTTATTTTATACAATTCTAAAACTCGGGGCAGGCATGAGCATTCCTTTTTCTCCAGAACAACAGCCCCCCATCTTACTTGATCCAGGCATGCTGCCATATTATGCCGGTCGTTCTTTGCTCAGAATGTTTATTGCCTTTGGAGCCTCTTTAATGTTTACATTTGTCTATGGCTATATTGCAGCAAAAAATAAATTTGCCCAAAAGATATTAATTCCTTTGCTTGATATTTTACAATCCGTTCCTGTTTTAGGTTTTTTATCCGTAACAATTGTTGCTTTTATGGCATTTTTCCCAGGAAGCCTATTAGGCGTAGAATGTGCTTCTATTTTTGCCATTTTTACCGGACAGGCCTGGAATATGACTTTTAGTTTTTATCACTCCTTGATTACAACACCAAAAGACTTAGAAGAAGCCGCTTCTATCTTACATTTAAACTGGTGGCAAAAATTAATAAAGCTAGAACTTCCCGTAGCAATGATAGGTTTGGTTTGGAATGGCATGATGTCCTTTGGCGGTGGTTGGTTTTTCCTCGCTGCCAGTGAAGCAATTAGTGTTTTAGGTGAAAATATTCATTTGCCCGGTGTCGGCTCCTTTTTAGCCGCAGCAGTAGAAGCTGGTGACATGGAAGCAATTTACTATTCAATCCTCACCATGTTAATCATGATTATATTAGTCGACCAATTATTCTGGCGTCCCCTTGTCGTATGGAGCCAAAAATTCAAAATTGAATTATCCGAATCCGCGGACATGCCTTCTTCCTACGTCTATAATCTATTGCATCGCTCCGCTTTAATTCGCTTAATCAATGAATGGGTCTTAAATCCATTTGGCAGAGTCTTTAATTATATTTTTAATCAAATAGCGGAACTTTCAACCTTTGCTAGCCAAGGTATTCAAAGCCGAACTCAAATCAAAAATCTTCCTACTATTTTACCGCTTTGTTTTACCATCTGGGTTCTTTATCTATTGGCAGAGCCTGCCCAGGAAGCTTTTGCTATGCTCGCGGCTATGGAGTCTCGTGAACTTTTATCGATTCTACAATTAGGTTTCTATACATTTATCAGAGTCATCATTGCCCTATTATTAGGTTTGATCTGGACCATTCCGGTGGGAGTAAAGATCGGTCTAACGCCTAAACTATCAAAAACATTTCAGCCTATCATTCAAATTGCCGCTTCTTTCCCGGCAAATATGTTATTTCCTTTTATTACTATTTTATTTGTCAAATTTCACGTGGATTTTCAGTGGGGCTGCATCGCACTCATGATGCTCGGCACACAATGGTATATCTTGTTTAATGTCATTGCTGGTGCTTCCAGTATTCCCAACGATTTAATTGAAGTATCCTCTATCTTCAATATGAATGGTTGGAAAAAATGGAAAACATTGATTCTCCCCAGCATCTTTCCCCATCTCGTCACTGGTTTGATTACCGCTTCTGGCGGAGCGTGGAATGCAAGCATCGTATCCGAGTTGGTCAGCTGGCACGAAAACGATCTTGTAGCCACAGGATTAGGCGCCTATATCAGTCAAGCCACAACCCAAGGTGATTGGCCGAAAATTGTTTTGGGCATTACGGTCATGTGTATTTTCGTTGTAATGATCAATCGCTTTGTCTGGCATCGTTTATACCATTTAGCTGAAGTTAAATATCACATTGACTAGGAGGTATCCTTTATGAAAAATTTAATGGAAATCAAAAACGTAAATAAAACATTTGCGATCGAAGGACGCAGTGCTGCTTCTATTTTAGAAAATATCAATATCAGCATCCAAGAAGGTGAATTTTTGGCCATTTTAGGTCCATCTGGTTCTGGTAAATCAACATTGCTGCGCATTATTGCTGGTCTGCTCCCCGCCTCTAGCGGCACAGTATCTTATCTAGGTTCACCAATTGACGGTGTCAATCCCGGTGTTGCCATGGTCTTCCAATCTTTCGCCCTTTTCCCCTGGCTTTCCGTTTTGGAAAATGTTATGTTGGGGCTAGAAGGTAAAAATCTTACAAAAGATGAAAAACAAACAAAAGCCTTACAGGTTATTGATATTGTCGGTCTAGATGGTTTTGAAAATGCCTATCCCAAAGAATTATCGGGTGGCATGCGGCAAAGAGTCGGGATTGGGCGAGCGCTGGTCAGTGAACCGGATGTACTCTTAATGGATGAAGCCTTTTCAGCATTAGATGTATTAACTGCCGAAAATCTCCGCCGTGATTTATTAGAATTATGGCTCGATAAAAAAATTCCGACAAAAGCGATTATTTTAGTCACGCACGGGATTGAAGAAGCCGTCTATATGGCCGATCGAGCAATTATTTTATCAAAAAGTCCGGCTGAAATCGTTAAAGATATCAAGATTACAATTCCTCGCTGGCGAGATAAAAAATCACCCGAATTTCTGGCCATTGTAGATGAAATTTATTCCTTCATGACCAAAAAGAAGGTTGTTGTATTACCACCATCCCTGCCGCAGATTAAAAAACTGACACAATTGCCCCAAGTGTCGGCTGGTGCTCTAACAGGTTTCTTAGAATTATTGGAAGATCTCAACGAAAAAATTGATCTTTATAAATTAGCTAACCGCTTTATGATGGATATCGAAGATTTTTTTCCTTTAGTGGAATTATCGACGTTATTACAATTTGCGCAAGTTGTGGAAGGTGATATTGAACTTACCGCTGAAGGTATCCAATTTGCCCGAGCAACCGTCCTTGAACGCAAAAAGTTATTCAGCAAACAACTATTGGCTCACGTGCCCTTTGTTCAACAAATGATCACAATTTTACAGTCCAAATCTAATAAAAAAATGAATATTGAGTTTTTTGAAGATTTATTGGCTCATACATTTGGCGATAAAAAAGCCCAATCCCAAATGACCTTATTGATCAGTTGGGAACGTTACGCTGAGCTGGTCGAATATGATCAAGATAAAGAGCAAGTTTATTTAGAAAGCACCATATAGAAAAAAGCACCTCTCATCGTTTGTAGTTGATGAGAGGTGCTTTTTTCTATATTACATTCTAAATTTCGCCGTAATCGCATTCAGATCTGCGGCCATTTGCGCCAAAGCATCCGAATTGGCACTTACTTCATGCAGACTGGCACTTTGCTCTTCAGCTGCTGTTGCAACGGTTTGTGCACTGCTGCTCGTTTTGGCTGCAACAATACCAATATTTTGGACATTGTTGACCACTGACTGCATACCATTTGCTGTCTCATCGACAGCTTGACTAATCTGCCCAATGCCATTTCTCACGTCCGCTAACTTACTAATAATAGTCTGAAACCCTTGCTGCGTTGCATCCGTTGCAGCTCTTCCCGACACTACTTCTTGATTGGCCTTAGCTACGACATCAACGGTGAACTGGATATCCGTGGTCATTTTTTCGATAATTTCACCAATGATATTTGTAGCGTCCGCACTCTGTTCGGCGAGTTTACGAACTTCTTCCGCTACTACTGCAAAGCCTCGGCCAACTTCGCCCGCTCGAGCTGCTTCAATTGCAGCGTTTAATGCCAAAAGATTGGTCTGTCCGGCAATCGAACGAATCGTGTTTATAATTTGCTGAATATCCCCTGAGCCTTTTACTAGAGATTCTGAAACATTTGTAATATCACTCATAGATGTCTGGATTGTATCATTTTGTGCAACTAACCTATGTATTAACTGCATTCCATTGTCGGCATCGCCTACAGCATCTTGTGTAACCTGATTGACATGTGAAGCACTGGCACTCATTTCTTCCGTGCTAGCACCAACCTGCTCAATCACAGCCGATATTTCTGTGATGTTTTGGGTATTCTTATCCGCGCCAGCTGAAACTTCCGTGATGGTTTTTGCCACACTTTCCGATACCTGCATCTGTTCTTCGACGGATGAAGAAAGTTCTTCACTTGAATTAGCAAGTACATCTGCACTATTTCTCAGTAAACCTACAATATTACGCAATGCTTTTTTTAACTTGATAAGTTCTTCCGCCATATCACCGATTTCATCATTATGAGTCGCCTGCACATCGGGATTCGATAGATCCAATTCACTTATCGATAAAATATGCATCTGCAGATTTTGAATTCGGCGTGATAGATTCCGGCTATATAAAAATAAAATGGCTACGATAATAAAGATTCCCAAGAGACTAGTTATAATTACACTTTTAAAAACGGTTTCCTCTTTGCCATTGAGATTACTAATTTTCTTTTGCAAGGCCTCATCTTGAAGTGCCATCGTCTTATCAAATAAGGCATTGACTGTTTCAGTTCTTTTACGCAATGCGTTGATCCGTATATCATCCTGCAACTGATTTGTTTTTTTCAGCTCAATGATCTCTTTTAGCTCATTCATATAGCTATGCATTTCTTCCTGCAAGTTTTCACCGGCTTGCTTGTTTCCAGTTGTTCCATCCACGGCTGCTGTAATCTTTGTTACAGCTTCTGAACTTTTTCCGAGTAAAGTCAATGTATCCATAGCATATTTTTCATCATTATAAGCAAAATAGCCGCGAAAATCACTTAGCCCTTCATGGAAATCATCTTGGGCACGTTGCAATGCCAAAGTTCGTTCAACAGTTCCATTTAAAATCCCCTGGTATGCCAGATTCGTTTCCCGCAATTGATAAAGCAAAATTCCAATGAGAATAACCATTAATGTTAATGCTATTCCCATCAGTGTACCTAATTGAATGCCAATTGGCAGACGTTGTTTCATATGCATTCCTCCTAGTATCTTATTCATTTATCGCGCCAAAAGGTTTTTCAGCCTATTGGAAACAATCTTTTAATTCAGACAAGTTTCGCATAAAAATTGGTAAACTCACTCATCATCTGATATTTCCTCGAAACAGCTTTTAACCAATCGACAATTCTAATAAATGTTCCTACTAGGCAAGGAGTTGTTTTATGTATTGTATTATTGAATCGATCTACTACATTTATCTTACTGAATTGACCTTCGTTGCACCTTTTCTAGAAAAATTCTAAAATATAGCGTTAGCAAGTTTCTGTAAATACATCATTTCGATTTTATGCTCACCCGTATGATTCATAAAAACCATATTATGCTCATCCTATAATTTTATTCTTTTTAGTATTAAAGTCAATACGTATTCGCATAGTAATTGATAAATTTTTTTATGCTACACTAGCTATACAACTATATAAAAAGGAGCATAAATCATGAATATTGGCGAAAAAATCAAAAATATAAGGAAATTACAAAATATAAGCATGAATTATTTAGCAAAAAAAGCCGAGGTATCACAAGCAAATTTAAGCCGCATTGAAAATGGTCAACAACAACCAACGTTTGATACAATCAACCGTATCATTACAGCCTTAGGCTATAATCTCAACGATTTTTTTGCAACCAGCTCCAACGAAGAGCCCCCTGATACAACGCAACTACTACACAGTATTCGAAAATTGAATGTTGAGCAAAAACAGGCTTTACAATCCTTTTTAGAAGAAATGCTTAAATAAAAGCAATAGCAAAAAGCCTCACATATACAAAGATAAATGTGAGGCTTTTTGCTATGCTTTTATTATATTTTCCGACGAACCAATTAACTGCAAAAATACTTGCATAATGCCGCCGCAAGCCATGCCTTCTTCACTGGCGATATCATTGAGCATCATGACCTGATGAAGCGAAGATTGCCCAACATCAAATACACATAATGCGGCAATTTTCACTTCCGCTTCGCCGCAGCCACCGCCAATCGTGCCGCGTACTTGTCCATCACGAAAAATAAGCATTTGACTGCCAATTTTGCGTGGTGTAGAACCTTTGGTTTCGACAATCGTTGCTAAAACAACTTGCTTGGACGCCTGCAAAGCCTCACAGACATGAGGAATTAATGTTATGTCCATTTGTTAAACCTCCATCCAATCGTCCCAATGGACTGTCCCCCCCATTAAAAACGTCAATAAGTTCAGCGGCAATACTTACAGCAATTTCAGCTGGCGATTGTCCTGCAATCGCTATACCAATCGGTGCATGAATTTGGGCAAGTCGAATCGGGTCTTCACCTTCTTCGCGCAGTATCTGCATCGTCCCTTTGACACGAGATTTGCTGCCAATCATCCCCAGATAGCCAAAGTTCACCCGCAGAAAATTTTTCAAACAGAGAAAATCATAGCGATGACCCCTGGTAACAATAACAACAGCTGTATTGACATCCACCGTCGGTTTAAGCTGGGAAATAATATTCTCAAAACTATCACACAACACAACCTGCGCCGTAGGAAAAGATTTTGCATTTGCAAAATCAGGTCGATCATCGGCAACAATTACTTCATACTCTAAAATCGCTAAGATGCTTGCTAAAGATCGGCTTATATGTCCCGCCCCCAAGATCATAACCTTAGGCTGCGGCAAAACTCGATCCCAAAATATCTGCTGTGATGCCCCCTGCGCATCGACCAAGGTAAACAAAACAGGTTTGTTCCAACTGTGGTTTTTTTGATAGGACTTTATTTTGTTGGTAAAATCAAGATTGATAATTTCACCGACTATTTCTCCATTTTTATAAAGCAGGAGCATTTGCGTTTCGCCAGCTGAATTAAGCAGCGTCATAACATCTACACTTTGTTTTTGCTCAATTGCTGCCTGCATCGCCGCAAACGTTAATTTTATCTGATTTTCCTGCATAACAAACCTCCTGCGATATGTTTTATTGGTTAAGCGCGTCGCAAAACTTTGCCGGGGCATTTTTTTTCATAAATTCCTTGCTGTAAAACGAGTTCACCATTTATAAAAACAGCATAAATTCCCTCAGGATACTGAATCGGTTCAACGAAGGTCCCTCGATCTATTATGACGTTTGGATCAAAAAGAACGAGATCGGCAAAGTTACCAACTTGAATCGTGCCTCTATCTTTAAACCCAAATACCGCCGCTGGTTTTCCCGTCATTTTATAAATTGCGGACTCCAACGTCAGCGCTTTTTCCTCCCGCACGTATTTTCCCAAGACCCGAGGGAAAGAACCATAAACCCGAGGATGCGGTTTCCCGCCCAAAAGGCCATCCGTGCAAACATTTTGTTCTGGCCGACACATAAAACGAATGACATGTTCTTCTATGCCATAAAAGTCCACCATACCAACGGCATTTTCCTCTTCATACAATAAATCAAAAACTGCCTCATAGGTATCTTTCTGACGGATTTGACCAATTTCCACTAAGTTTTTACCAATCAAATCCCTATTTTTCTGTGATTTAACACTCGTTACAAAAATCTGATCCAGCCCCGCAAAATCAACAAAATTATCCCAGCCATACAAACCATGTTCCATATCGTAAATCATTTTTTGCCGAAGGTCTGCATCTTCTAATCGTT
>Ga0302210_10000994_pt1 | contig 12327 bp, 10 predicted proteins | sample II_Fen_E3_2_FD_198793 | JGI IMG/M metagenome (GOLD analysis project Ga0302210, IMG submission 198793) | Peat permafrost microbial communities from Stordalen Mire near Abisko, Sweden - II_Fen_E3_2 | ecosystem: Environmental > Terrestrial > Soil > Wetlands > Permafrost | place: Sweden: Abisko... | reverse complement strand
TTAATTCTGAGAGTTCTGCTGCCCCGTTCAGCCAGTGTGTACCACTGCTGCTGCCAGCTTATCAGACGATGCCCTGCCCTGATATCTCTCCACAATGGCACATGCGAAAGAAATGGCACTTCCCACTCCTCTTCCCGTTGTGATGAAATCATCTGTCACACAGGCAGCATAGCTCAGCTGTGCATCTGCAAGCTGCGCTTCCAGTCCCGGATAACAGCATGCCTTCCTGCCTTTAAGCATTTCGCGGTGACCAAGAATAGTAGGTGCCGCGCAGATTGCACTGATATACTTTTTTTCTTTATAAAATATGTCCAGCTGTTTCATGAGTGGCTCACATGCTTCCAGATTTTTAGTACCTGGCTGCCCTCCTGGCAGAACAATCATATCAATCTGTTCAAAATCTGTTTCTTCCAGTGTCTGATCAGTCTGTACAGTGATCTGATGTGATCCGGTCTCGTATTTCTGATTCATCACAGAAATCATTTTTACCGGGAGCCCTGCCCTCCGCAATATATCCACAACAGTCAGTGCCTCGATTTCTTCAAAACCCGGTGCAAAAAAAACACCAATATCTTTCATTCGATCGGTTCTCCTTTCTATCGTAACATTGTTTCTGGATTGCTGCTCCATCCCTAGTAGTGTATCATTATTTTTTCCATTTTCCAATGAACTGATTGTGTATTTTTTATGAACTTCTTCTAAAATTTTCATCGCTCTCTGTCCCATTTTAAGTTATAATGCAATAAAAACATTCTTAACAGGAGCTTTGAGAAAAATGGAAATAGAACGTAAATTTCTTTTAAAAAAAATACCGGAACATCTGGATCAGTTTGCATTTCATATCATCGAGCAGGCCTATCTGAATACCAGTCCTGTCATCCGGATTCGCAAAGAAGATGATCACTTTTATCTGACCTATAAAGGCAGTGGCGTGCTCGCGCGTGAAGAATATAATCTGCCCTTAAATGAAGCATCATATCAGCATCTTCTTCCAAAATCCGACGGAAATGTCATTTCGAAAAAACGATATCTGATCCCTCTGTCAGAAACAGAAATCAATTCTGACTGTCTGATTCTTTTGAATGGTACCCGTCTGGTCGTTGAACTGGATGAATTTGCAGCTCCTTTTGCGCCGCTCCTGCTTGCAGAAATTGAATTTCCTTCTGTCGAAGCAGCAGAGGCATTCGAACTGCTTCCCTGGTTTTCCGAAGATGTTACTTCCGACAGCCGTTATCATAATTCTCATATGAGCCGGCTCGATTTTTCCATAAAAAAAGCTGACACAGAATGACTCTCTCAGTCATACTATGTCAGGCATATCTCATCTCTGCTCTGTTTCTGTTCAATTTCTGTTCAATTGCTCTTCATTTCAGTAGATCCGTTCAGTGCCCTGGCGCTTTCTCGAATTACCAGTTCTCCCGGAAACACCAGATGCTGGTGTTTTCTCTTTCCTGCCAGTATTCCAAATAAAAGATTAATGGTTTCCCGGGCCATGACTTCAGTAGGCTGCTTCAACGTGGTCAGTCTTGGATTAAAAAAATCTCCCAGCGTTATTCCATCATATCCTACTACCGATACCTGTTCCGGAACCTGTACGCCAGCCTCCCGCAGTGCTCTGCATGCTCCGATTGCAAGCACATCAGAGATCGCAAAAATTGCCGTAAACTCTGCTCCCTTTGTCAAGAGCTCTTTTGTCACGACATATCCATTCTCCATGGAAAACTGTTCGAACTGCTCCCCTTCGTGAAGTGAGCAGATCAGCCTGTCATCTATCGGTATCCCCCGGCGCAATAATGCCTCCCGGTAACCGTTGAGTCTGAGTTTTCCAACACTTTTATCTTCTGACTGTGCTGTAATGATTGCAATTTTCCTGTGCCCGATATCCAGAAGATATTCCACCACTCTTCTGCTCTCTGCACAATCATCCACTGAGATGCTTGAGTAGACCTTTTCGTTTAGATTCTTTGGCTGTGTTCCGGCTGTGCTGAAAACAAATGGTACACTTAATAACGACAGTTTCTCCTCTGAATGGGCAAATTCCCCACCAAGGAAAACAATACCCTGCAGTCTCTTCTCTTTGACCAGTTCCAGTGCCACATCCACTTCATCCTCTCTTGATTCCACATGATGCAGAACCAGGGAAAATCCTCTTCTCTCTATTTCCTCTTCAATAATTCTTATCATATCTGTAAAAAACGGATTGGTAATTCCTTTGATCAGCACTGCAACGCTTTTTGCCTCTACACGTTTTAAATTTCTGGCACTGTTATTCGGAACAAACCCGGTATCTTTGATCATCTGCATGATTTTATCACGTGTCTCCGGATTAATATCCGGATGATTATTGAGTGCACGGGAAACCGTACTGACACCAACCCCGCATTCCTTTGCTATATCCCTGATCGTTATTTCGCCCATTCTTTCTCCAGTCCTTCTTCTACAGGTGATATGCTCTTCTTACTTTTTCCTAAATTTAAATGTGCCCTGCCATACAACTTTACCATTTCAGAGAGTTCCTCTGCAAGTGAATCCTTCAGCTGTCCCTGCAAAAGTCTCCATTTCCAGTTATTTCCAAGTGTAGATGGTGTATTTATCCTGGCAGAGTTGTTCAGTTCCAAATAATCCTGTATCGGAATGATCGCTGTATCCGCTGTAGAAGAAAGTGCTGCACGAATCAGTGCTTTCGGAAAGTCTTTCTTCTGTTTTATCCCAAGATATTTTTCGGCATAAGACACGTCTTCCCTGGAAGCAGACTTCATCCAGCCAGAAATGGTATCATTATCATGTGTTCCAGTATATACCACACAGTTGTGTTCATAATTTTGCGGCAGATAATCACTGGGTTCTCTGTGATCAAATGCAAACAATAATATTTTCATTCCCGGGTATCCTGTCTTTCTGACAAGTTTTCTCACTGTTTTTGTCAGATATCCCAGATCCTCGGCTATCACTGGTCTGTCACCAACCTTTTTTTTCATGATCTCGAAAAATTCGATTCCCGGTCCTTTTTCCCAGTGACCAAACTCTGCTGTCTTATCCTGATAGGGAATGGAATAATACTCATCAAAGCCTCTGAAATGATCTATTCTCAGAACATCATAAAGCTGATAGCAATAAGATATCCTCTTCATCCACCAGTCATATCCTGTCTTTTTATGATATTCCCATCTGTAAAGCGGATTGCCCCACAACTGCCCGGTTTTGGAAAAGGCATCAGGCGGACATCCTGCCACTGCTTCCGGCAGACATAACTCATTCAGCTGAAAAAGATCCGGGCACGACCAGGTATCCGCAGAGTCAAATGCAACATAGATTGGCAGATCCCCGATAATCTGAATTCCCTTCTGATTGGCATAGCTTTTCAGTTCCAGCCACTGCGTTTTGAATAAATACTGCTGAAACTGGTAAAAGAGGACTTCTTCTTTATACCGGTCGGCATAAAGAAGCAATGCTGCTTTCTTCCGCAGTCTGATGTCTTCCTCCCATTCCGTCCAGCACTTTCCGTGAAAAGAGTTTTTAACAGCCATGTAAAGTGCATAGTCATCCAGCCAGAATGCATTTTCCTTGCAGAATACAAGGAAATCAGGATCTTGACTGATCCTGCTTCTGTGAAAAGCAAGTCTGAGTATCTCAAAACGAGCGTTGTACAGCTTAGCATAATCTATGTATTCCGGGTCATCACCAAAGTCACAGCCTTCGCATTCCTCCGGTGTGATCCATCCCTTCTCTGTAAGCTGCTTCAGATCAATAAAATACGGATTTCCGGCAAATGTCGAAAAAGACTGGTAAGGAGAATCTCCGTATCCGGTCGGTCCCAGCGGGAGTATCTGCCAGAAGGCCTGCCCAGCCCTGCCCAGAAAGTCGACAAATTCAAACCCCTCCCTGGAAAAGCAGCCAATACCATATGGTGACGGAAGTGAGGAAACAGGGCACAGTATACCGCTTTTTCTTTTTTTATTCTTCATCCGTGTAATCAGCCTTTCACGGCGCCTGCCACGACGCCTTCAATGATATATTTCTGACATGCTATATAAAAAACGATAATCGGAATTACCGCCAATACCAGCATTGCCATCATGGCTCCCATATCAATGGAACCATAGCCGCCTTTCAGATACTGTATTGCTATAGGAATTGTTTTATATTTTTTAATATTCAGTACCAGATAAGGAAGAAGGTAATCGTTCCAGATCCACATTGTCTGCAAAATGGCCACTGTAATGCAGGTGGGTTTCAAAATAGGAAGAACTACGCCGAAGAATGTCTGCAATGGATTACAGCCGTCAATCATCGCCGCTTCTTCGATTTCAAGCGGAATTCCTTTTACGAAACCACAAAACATGAATACTGCAAGTCCTGCTCCAAATCCGAGATATACGAAGATAATACCAATTGGATTGCCAAGATGCAAGATGTCTGCCATTTTTGACAATGTAAACATAACCATCTGAAAAGGAATGATCATGGAAAACACGCAAAAATAGTAAATGGTTTTCGTGATTTTGTTTTTTACCCTGGAAAGATACCAGCCGCACATGGATGTACACAAAATAATAAGAAACACAGAAAAAACCGTGATAAACAGTGAATCTGCAAAAGCCTTAAAAAAACCAGTCTTCTGTATTCCATTCACATAATTTTCCAGACCGACAAAAGATTTTCTCGAAGTAAACAGTAACCTGTTGAAAGCATTCTGCCCCTCGGAACCTATTGTGGATGCCAGCTGGAATGGTTCCCTGCTGATAGATGTCTTTTTCTTAAAAGAATTTTGCAGCACGATCAGAATCGGCATAATCCATATCACAGAGATAATAGAAAGAACTGCTGTCAGCAATTTTGCATGCTTTGCTTTTCTGCCCTTTTTCATTACTGCTGTACCTCCTTTCGTCTGGTTATATTAAGCTGCACAAGTGCGATGAGTGCCACCAGTAAAAAGAATATGACAGCTTTTGCCTGCCCAACTCCTTCCCAGCCTGTTCTGCCATAAAAGGTATTAAAAATATTCAGTGCCAGAAGTTCTGATTTATTAGAAGGATTTCCGGCTGTTAATGCCAGATTCTGATCAAACAGTTTGAATGAATTGGTCATGGTCAGAAAAGTGCATATTGTGATAGAGGGCATCACCATGGGAAGCGTCACATTTTTTAAAATCTGCCCGTTTGTAGCTCCATCCATCCTGGCTGCCTCAAGAAGTTCGCCCGGTATACTCTGTATCCCTGCGATATAGATGATCATCATATAACCAATCTGCTGCCAGTTCATCAAAATGACCAGTCCCCAGAAGCCATAAGATGAAGAATAAGTCAGTGTTTTATCAAAATGCAGCAAAATCCCGTTAATAATTAACTGCCAGATATATCCCAGTACAATACCGCCAATCAGATTTGGCATAAAGAAAACTGTCCTGAAAAGATTAGTTCCCCTGATCCCCTTTGTTAAAAGCAATGCCACCGCAAACGCAAAAACATTAATGGTTATCACAGATACCACCGTAAACAGGGCTGTATACCACAGGGCATGAAAAAAAGTCGCATCCTGGAAAATCTTCAGATAATTACTGATTCCGATAAACTTTGCATCCGTAATGGTTGTAAAATTGCAAAAAGAAAGATAAATTCCAAGTAGAAACGGAATGAGAAAAAAAAGTGTAAAAGCAACCAACGTTGGTAATACAAAAACCGGAAAATATTTTTTAATTGATTTTTCCATTTGATGTCCCTTTCTATGCCTTTGATTATGACTGACCCGGAGGATGGATAATGATACCCACCCTCCTGATCTTTTTCCTATCTCCCTGTTTATCCTGAAAACAAAAACTGTTTTCCCATCTTATCCGGCAGGAACTTATCCCTGCTGATCAGCCTGATGCATGTGCTGCTTTATATTCTTTTGCCCATCCATCTACAAAAGCCGTTTTAACTCCGTCCCACTTGCCTGTTCCCTGTGCATATTCCAGCAGTGCAGATCCAACATTATTCTTCCATGTTTCAGAAGGAATGGTATCAAATACCCAGCCTACAGATGATTTTCCCTGTGCAATATAATCATTTGCAATTTTTACAAATGGATTTTTAGAAGCATAACCGTTGTCAAAGCTTTTAAACGGTGTTGTAAATTCCATGGAATTTGCCAGAGAATCACGTCCTTCATCAGATGTGATAACCCAGGAAAGGAAATCCAGAGTTGCCTTGATATCTGCCGGAGATGCCTTTTTATTCACACACCAGTAATTTTCAGAGCCAGTGCAGAGTCCCTGCTTCTCTTCTCCAGGTGCGCCGATGTAAATTGGCAGCATACCAAGATCTTCATCCTTGAGACCATCATTCATTATATCACTATATGCCCATGTTCCATTCTGATAAAATACGGCCTCTCCTGTTGCAAATTCGGAAGATGCATCATCTCCTGTTTTGGAAGAAAGGAGCTTTTTATCGCAGGTGGAATCAGTAATGTAAAGATCCCAGACATTCTTGTAGTTATTCAGATAAGTTCCTTTGATTGCATCTGTCGAGGTTTCGTTATTATCTTTATACTCATAGTAAATCGGCAGATTGGCAAGATGTGTCTTAAATCTCCAGTCAGAAGAAGAATCCATACCTGCTGAAGTAAATGCACCCTCCACACCGAGCTTATCCTTCTTTGCCTGAATATCATCCGCCACTTTTTTCATTGTGGCAAAACTGGTAATCTCTGAAGCGTCTTTAATCACCGCTCCATCCATCTTACAGTATTTCTGCAGGAGGGTCTTGTTATAGATAATTCCATAAGTTTCAATTACATAAGCTACAGCATCGATTTCTCCGCTGTCTCCTTTTAATGCGAAGTCGTCGCTCTTAAGCTGTTTATATACATCACTGTCTTTTAAATTATAACAGTAGTCTTTCCATGAAGCCAGTCCAACCGGGCCGTTTACCTGAAAGAGGGTAGGTGCCTGTGTTTTAGCCATTTCGGATTTAAGTGTTTGATCATAGGTTCCGGATGCTGCTGTAACAACTGTCACCGGCACACCTTTTTCCTTGGAATATTTTGCCGCAAGATCCTGCCACTGTTTGTCCTGTTCCGGCTTAAAATTGAGATAGTACACAGCACCGCTTCCAGATGCTGCTTTTGTACTTGCTGCAGCAGCTTCTGTCGCACTTGCTGCCGTACTTTTTGCCGCTTCGGAAGATGCTGTTTCCGTTTTTGCAGCAGATGCTGTCTGACCTGCCGCAGACGAAGATGTTCCAGCCGTAGTACTTCCGCATCCAACAAGCATGGTAGATACCATTGCTGCACTCACGATGAGACTTACCAGTTTCTTTTTCATAATTTCTTACCTCTCCTTTTCCCTTAACATAAAAATCACTATACCATTACATACCAGTAAAATGTTCTGGTAACGTTATCGGTATCGTTGTCGGTAACGTTACCGCTCATAGGTACATAATAGCATTGCGTCCTTTGAATTGCAATAGGCTTTAGTGAATTTCGTCATAAATCACACATTTGTCATCTCATATTTATATACAATTAACAAAAAACGCAGGGTTTTTGTTAACCTGCGCTTTTTGTTAATTGTTTTTTTATTTCTGATCCAAATGCCAGATATCTCTGTTGTATTCTGCAATACTTCTGTCAGAGGAAAAGAATCCAGCTTTCGCGATATTGACCAGCATCATTTTTTTCCATTTCTCTTCATTCTGAAAATCCTGCAGTACTTTATCTTTAACCCTAATATACTCTTCCAGATCGAGCAGAGTCATGAACCAGTCTTTATTGAGAAATTCGTGATGAAGTCTTTCCAGATTTACACGATGTCCTGCCTTCATTGCCTGTTTTCCGACAATGAAATCCACTGCTTCCCGGATAACCTCGCTTTTATCATAATAGTCCTTTGAAACATAATCTGCTTTTGCATAATGCTGAATGATTGTATCTGAGTCCTTACCAAAAATATAGATATTCTCATCTCCGACCAGATCTCTGATCTCAACATTAGCTCCGTCTGCCGTTCCAAGTGTTACGGCACCATTGAGCATAAATTTCATATTGCTGGTTCCTGAAGCCTCCTTGGACGCAAGCGAAATCTGCTCGGAAATATCACATGCCGGAATGATTTTTTCTGCGTAGCTGACATTATAGTTCTCTACCATAACAACTGTCATATAAGGACTGACATCCGGATCGCTGTTTACGATTTTCTGCAGTACCAAAAGCAGGTGAATGATATCCTGTGCGATGATATATGCAGGTGCGGCTTTTGCACCAAAGAGGAAAGTAACAGGTTTTTCCGGCTTTTTACCTTTTTTGATTTCCAGATATTTATGTATAATATAAAGGGCATTCATCTGCTGCCGCTTATATTCATGCAGTCTTTTTACCTGAATATCAAAAATGGAATCCGGATTCAGTTTTATTTTTTCCTTTTTCCAGATATACTCTGCCAATTCCGCCTTCTTTTCCTTTTTAATGCTGACGATCTGATCCAGTACCTTTGTGTCCTGATGATATTTCATCAGTTTTTCCAGTTCTCCCGCATCTTTCTTATAACCGTTTCCGATCAGGGACGAAATATAAGATGCCAGTTCCTGATTGCAGGAGAGAAGCCACCTGCGGAATGTTATCCCATTTGTTTTATTGTTAAATTTCTCCGGATATATTTTGTAAAAAGGATTCAGCTCTGTTTCTTCCAGAATTTCAGTATGTATCGCTGCCACCCCGTTGATGGAGAAACCATAGTGTATATCAATATGTGCCATGTGCACTCTTTTTTTGGTATCTATGATCCACACTTTTTTGTTATCAGGATTGGCAATTCTTACACGCCGGTCCAGTTCTTTTATGTAAGGGATCAGCTGTGGAACCACTTTTTTAAGGTAGGCAAGAGGCCATTTTTCAAGTGCTTCTGCAAGAATAGTATGGTTGGTATAGGCACAGGTCTTTTGCACAGTACTGATTGCTTCATCCATGGTAAATGATTTCTCTTCCACCAGAATTCTGATCAGTTCAGGAATAATCATCGTCGGATGTGTATCATTGATCTGAATGACACAGTATTCATCCAGATGTTTCAGATCAGCCTGCTTTTCCTCTGTTTCGTGTAAAATCAGCCGTGCTGCACTGCTGACCATAAAATACTGCTGATAGATCCGGAGCAGATTTCCGTTTTCATCTGAATCGTCAGGATACAAAAACAGTGTCAGATTTTTTCCTGTCGCTGTTTTATCAAACTGAATTCCCTCCTTCACTAATTTTTCATCAACTGTTTCCAGGTCAAAAAGATGCAATGTATTTCTTCCATTCTCATATCCCACAACATCAATATCATACATTCTGGACATCACCGTCCTATTTCCAAAATGAACCGGAAAGACCAGATCTGTTTTGCGAAGCCAGGAATCCTCTTCGATCCATGGATTGGGTTCTGCCGTCTGCAGTCTGCTCCGAAAGACCTGCTTAAAGAGACCAAAATGGTAATTCAGCCCAATTCCATCCCCCGTAAGACCAAGGGTGGAAATAGAATCCAGATAACAGGATGCCAGCCTTCCCAGTCCACCGTTTCCCAGCGATGGCTCTGGTTCCTGCTCCTCAATTTTACCAATCTCTTTCCCATATTCTGCCAGAACTTTCTTCATCTGTTCGTAAACACCCAGATTGATCAGATTATTGGACAGAAGCCTTCCTACCAGAAATTCTGCCGAAATATAATACAGTTTCTTTTTTCCTTCTAACAAGTTAGTCTGTTCTGTCAGCTCTCTGGTGTACTCCATCACAATATGATAAATTTCCCTGTCTGTGCATTCTGTTATTTTTTTCTTATGCTTTTCCTGTGCCAGTCTGATCAGCCGCTCCTCCATTGTGCTTTTTAACAGATCCCGCTGTGCATTTGACTGTAACATTCTTTTTCCTCCTTTGTGAAAATGCTTTTTTCTTCCCTGTTTCTATTCTGCTCTGATTGTCAGTCATGCCGATCATATCCAGATATCTGATTCGTTTCACAGCATGCTGTGTAATTACCCTTCTGCCAGCACCGCCTTCCAACAGATACTGCATTTCTTCCACTGCCCTTGCGGATATTTCCGCGAAATCCTGCTGCAGTGTGTTCATCTGTTTTCCTGCATAGCCCATGATGATCAGTCCGTCAAATCCGCAGACCGGTCTGAAAATGTCCATTTCTATTAATGCACGCATCGCACCGATTGCCATCAGATCAGAACCGCATATGACAGCATCCCGTTTTTCTGCATAGCGAAACGTAATTTTGCGGGCTTTCTTCTCACTAAACTCTCCATAACGGATCAAAAGATCCAGATCTTTTTCTGCAGCCAGAGTTTCCATTCCTTCCAGCCTCTCCAACGCAGTATAGGAATTCTTTTTACCTGCAATATACAAAATCTTCCTGCAGTGATTCTCCTGAATGGTTTTCCATGCCACATCCATTTGTGCCTGCTTCTGCTCTATCCCCACGGAAGACATCTGCTGTCCTGCTGCCGGTGCGTCCACTAAGACAATTTTAAATGGTCCCTCTTCTGCAAGTTGTCTGATCTTTTTATCATCACGCGTCATACCGTAAATAATAATTCCCTCTATATTCTGAACCTGAAAATATTGGACCATTTCCTGCAGTGTTTTATTTTCCATCATGGAGAAAAATACGACTGACAGATCCAGCTTTTGTTCCTGTGCCTTATGGATTCCTCCTGAAATATATTGCATTGCAATTTCGTCAATTGCTTTGGTCTGTGTGCTCATATGCACAAGCAATGCTATCCGGCCTGCCTTCTTGGAAGAAAGTGCTGCTGCAATGGAATTTGGAATATAGTTCAGTTCCCTGATTGCCTGATTGACTTTTTCCTTTGTTTCTTCACTGACCCCGCCATACCCATTTAATACCTTTGATACAGTAGAGATCGCTACACCCGCCTGTTTTGCAACGTCTTTTATGGAAACCATAGTTCCTCTTTCCGGAAAACGTTTTCCATAAAGAAGAAAAAAATTTCTGCCCGGAAAACGTTTTCCAAGCTCACTATAAACAAGACAGGGATTTCTGTCAAGTACATTTTCGGCATAGTCCCTGTCTCCCTAACGACCAATGACATATAGCGTTAGATCCTGGTGGATCTGTATCGGAGTATATTTTTTATCTCCTCCCTGATCATAGGCAAGAATATCATTGTTCTTCCCAATCATATGGAATTCATAATTGTCCGGTATCTGCATTTTCCTGCTTTTGCCGTTCTCTGCTCCGTTTTGAATATTCAATGTCAGAAGATGCATATGATCTCCCGATAGATTTTCCGGTCTGTCAGCCTTTTCACTGCTTTTTGCTGTCACTTTCACACTGCTTTCCCATGAAACAGTTCCATCACTTCCGACCAGTCCCATTTTCCATGATTGTATCAGATAAGCAGAATCTGTTTCATATACATATCTCGTTGAATCATTTCCCGGAAATGTCTGTTCCAGCGTGACCGTATACCCTGTTTTTGATTTCTTACAGGAGCGGACAGTTGTATTTGCCGGCAGGCGCATCAGATCCTTCCCAATATAACTGTTATAGTCTTTTTCAGCACCGTTAATGTAGATATATGCATAATTATAGGCACTACTGTCTTTAATGTTATAATCATATTCTGTTTGTCCATCCCAGTAAAAACCATATCCATCATCATAGGACTTGATGCATTGGATCATCTTATCGCTTAAAGAATAAACTGATTTGCAGCTGGAAATAATATGATCATCCTGCAGATAATCGTTCGTTACTGTAATATTACCATTCGTCAGCAGCGTATTCAGATCATTTATCTTCTCCATTGTGACGATCAACTGACTGTTTTCGGGCTTCCCACAACCTGTCAGCCCTATCGACAGTAATATTCCGATCACTGGAATCATCAGAGCTTTCCTGTTCATTGTATCATTTCTCCATCTATTTTCCACTGCATCAAATATATTCAAACCTGTTTCATAAAAAAGGAACTCGCTGTGCGAATTCCTGTCCGTCCAACAGTATATTTTTCTGTTATCTGAGCATTCCATAAATCATTCCTGAGAAATAAGGTATCAGCCAGATAAACCAGACGAAAAGACTGAAACGGTGAAACGTCTTTTTTTCTGCTTCCCTGTTTCTGATTATCACAATGATAGCCCATAGGGCATGCAGAAACATCAGGAAAATTGCTGTTATTCCCGTTATGGAATGAAAACTGATTTCAAGTGTATGATGTGCAATCTGTTCCATTAGAGTTGTTCCTGTGATGTCAAAGGCAAGACCGACAAGAAACATTGCCACATGCCATTTTTTCAACATTTTCTGGATTTGTTCTGACCAAACGCCGATCGAAT
>Ga0302210_10000992_pt1 | contig 12330 bp, 7 predicted proteins | sample II_Fen_E3_2_FD_198793 | JGI IMG/M metagenome (GOLD analysis project Ga0302210, IMG submission 198793) | Peat permafrost microbial communities from Stordalen Mire near Abisko, Sweden - II_Fen_E3_2 | ecosystem: Environmental > Terrestrial > Soil > Wetlands > Permafrost | place: Sweden: Abisko... | reverse complement strand
CCATTACTTCTTTTCTGAGGGTATATCTGATAAAGACAAGAAAGAAGATCAGCATAAAGATCCCAACCATTTCGCAGCTCAGAACGTGTGTCTGCAGACAACCTGTCAGACCAAGTGCAAGAATGATCCACCCGCGATTTCTTTCTTTTCCAGAATGAGAATCATGCCAGATACTCTTCTCATATATTTTAAACAGCCCCAGAATTACGAGTGGAAAAAAAGCATAGGCGGAAAAAGCTCCCAGCATACTGCGTTCATACACATCAGCAAGTCTATAGAGTGCCAAGGTGTATAAAAAAGAACCTGCCAGCCCAAGATACTTGTTTTTCAGTATTCTGGCAAAAGAAAAATATGCCAGAAATGCAGTAAGCGCGGTGATTGCAACCACATAGCATTTATATGCTGTCTGCAGCCCGTATCCGAGCAGCGTTAATATTGCCGGAAAATATAGCAGAAGGTCAGGATAGAAAAAAGGTGCTCCATAACCATATTCATTCCATTTCTGTGGCTCTATTTTTACAGGAAACTGACCGGAAAGTAATCCTTCTCTGATTCCCTCTATCCGGCTCAAATGAAAATTCAGATCATTATTGAAGACCAGAAAGTCATTCATTAAAGGCAGGCATGCTAATATCACGATTAAAAAAAGCCCTGATATAATAATTCTTTTTTCTTTCTTTTTACTCTCTTCAAACAGACACTCTTTTTTATACAGAAAAACATCAGTCAAAATCATAATCACTAACAGTATGATTGCTCCTGTATAGTCAGGGACCTGCACCAGTTGTACGCTCCTGATCCCCAGATATCCACCGCCGCAATAATGGAAATTGGCAGAAAGTGTATCTGCTTCTTCCTTCAGCCAGGCATGTATCGTAATTTCTGAGTGATAGGATTTCAGCTGTACTGTTTTTTCTTTATCCCCGATATCTGTATTGATATTACCATAATCAGGATTATCCGTCGTGATATAGACTCCGTTATCATTGTAACCCGTTTCATAGTTTATCCTGATCAGATAAAATCCACGCTTTACATGATGAAAATCCGCCTGTGCAAATAATTCCGCGTATGGATCCTTTGCATCAATATACGCTTCCCCTGCTTTCGTGATTTTACCTGAATGGAGCTGAACTTCCCTGCCGGAAATATTTTCTATTTTCTTACTGTTTATGACAATCATCCCTATTACTGTAGAAAGAAGTAATATCTGGCATGCTATAACGATCCTTTTATGTGATTTTAGCCAGCTTAATAAAGCGTTCCTGATATCTTTCATTTTGTCTCCTGTATCTTGCTGTCTGTTATTTTCAAATTTCTCTCTTTACTATAATCCGTATCCGGTAAAAAGCAACCCGGCTGCCTTTATAAAATTTATTGTTTAAAATCACTCGGCTATCCTAAAAAAGGATACCCTTACGGATACCCTTTTCTGATCAGGCTTCCGGAGCTTCCATACTTTCCGCCGCTTTCATCATGATTGCACATTCTATTCTTTTTCTGAAAAGTCTGCATCCATATTCATAGATACCTGTGATATCTCCGGCGGCATGATAGGCATTTGCCGCACATCCGCCCGAGCAGTAAAGCTTTGCCCAGCAGTTTTCACATTCCGGTCTGGAATAAATATTGCACTGTCTGAATTTATCCTGCAACTCCGTATTCGTAACACCTTTCCACACATCTCCCATACTGTAGGCGCTGTCTCCCACAAACTGATGACATGGAAACAGTTCTCCCCATGGTGTGACAGCCATATATTCTGTGCCTGATCCGCAGCCGGACAGCCTTTTATAGATGCAGGGGCCGTGCTCCAGATTCAGCATGTAATGGTAGAACGTAAATCCTCTGCCTTCTTTCTCTCTCCTGAGCATTTCCTTTGCCAGGATCTCATACTGTTCCATGAGCTTTGGCATGTCTTCTTCCGTCAGGGCATAAGGTTCTGTCGGTGCGCAGACAACCGGTTCCATGCTGAGTTCCGTGAAGCCAAGATCTGCCATATGGAAAATATCATTGGTGAAATCCACATTTTGATGTGTAAATGTACCGCGGATATAATAGTTCAGATCTTTTCTGGCGGCTGCAAATTTCTGGAATTTCGGAACGATACGGTCATAGCTTCCCTGTCCGGCATAATCTTTGCGAAGCCGGTCATGGACTTCTTTTCTTCCATCCAGACTCAGTACCACATTGTGCATTTCCCGGTTACAGAATTCTATCACGTCATCATCAATCAGAACACCATTTGTTGTGAGCGTGAATCGGAATTTCTTACCACTTGTCTTTTCCTGTTCCCGCCCATACTTTACAAGCTGTTTTACAACTTCCCAGTTCATCAGCGGTTCTCCGCCGAAGAAATCAACTTCCAGATTAGTCCTCGTTCCGGAATGTGCAATCAGAAAATCCAGTGCCTGCTTACCAACCTCAAACGACATGAGTGCACGCTCCCCATGGTATTTTCCCTGACTGGCAAAGCAGTACTCACAATTCAGGTTGCAGGTATGTGCCACAAGCAGACACAGCGCCTTGATCACTGAACCGTTGTTCTTCAGATATGCAGCCTTATCATGATAGGTATCCTGCGTAAAAAGCTGACCATTGTCTTTGAGTTTTTCTACATCCTGAAGGCAAATCAGGATCTCCTCTTTTGTCAGACCCCTGTCTGAGAACTTTTTCTCTGCCATTTCCAGAAGTTCCTGCTCTGACATGTTTTCGTAATTCATAATAATTTCATAAGCCACATCATCCACTGCATGTATCGAACCGCTGAAAACATCAATGATTATATTATAACCGTTTAGCTGATAACCATGTATCATAAATACTCCTTATCCTATTTCTTATCCTATTTCTGATCCTGTTTATTATCCAGTTTCTGATCCTTGTCCGGTTTTCTCTTTTTTCAGTTTTATTACGCAAAAAAACCGCCGGCTCAATTTCTGAAATCCGACGGTTGTCTTATTTACTCAGTAAACAGAAATCATTTCTCACAAGCCTGGTTCGCAACACCACAAGATGTCTTGCATGCCGACTGACAGGATGTCTGACATTCTCCGCAGCCGCCGCTTACAGCGCTCTCGCTCATGGAACGGGTGAACAGTGTTCTAATTCTTCCTGTATTGCTTTCACATGCCTGATTAGCAACGCCGCAGGATGTCTTGCATGCTGACTGGCATGATGTCTGGCATTCTCCGCAGCCACCGTTTTCTGCGCTGTCAGAAAGGGAACGAGTATCAAGTGTTATTATTCTATCCATCATAAAATCTCCTTATAATCTACTTGGTTGACTTCAATATAATACCTTATCCTATTGAATAATTCAAGTATTATCCTGTTTAACCACACATATTTTTAAGGTATTCTCTTCCCTGATATTTTTCAGTGTAATCCCATGATCCATGTACGCCTGCATGATATCCAACATTTTGAGGCTGATTCTCTCCCCCGGAACCAGAAGCGGAATTCCCGGCGGATATGCCATGACATATTCTCCGCTGACCTCTCCTGTTGCAGATTCCAGTGGAATATCTTCCGTTTGCATTTCCTGCGCTTCCCAAATTGGCATCGCCTGCTCCGGAAGTTCATAGAGTGGAAGCCGCTCCGGTTCTTTGCATGGCGTTTTTTCCTGCTCCAGATCCTGCTCAAAATCCTGATCCAGTTTTACAACCGCCTGCGCCAGTTTCTGCAGTGTTTCTTCCGTATCTCCAATTCCTGTCATGGCAATGGTGTAAAGCGGAGCAGCCATTTCCATCTGTATTTGAAAGCGTTCCCGCAAAATTTTTTTCAGGTCTGCGCCGCTGAACGATGTCTGGCCTGCCGTCACCACGATTTTAGAGCGGTCATATACCCAATTTGTATTTTTATCCGAAAGCAGCTGCAGATTTTTCAGGTTTTTTACTCCGGAATAAAACAGATCCAGATTACGGCTCCAATTTTCAAAAAGATCCTCTTTTCTCTCTTCCAGAAGTCTGATGCAGCCATCCATAGATGCTGCCAGAATAAAGGAGGGGCTGCTGGACTGAAAAATGGCCAGTGCACGCGCCACTTTTTTCCTGTTAATCAGACTTCCGTTCAGCAGGATCATTGCCGTCTGTGTAAAACCTGCCAGTGTTTTATGAAGACTCTGAACCACAAGATCTGCCCCGCCTGCTGCCGCATTTTCTGGAAATCCATATCCAAAACCGAAATGTGCTCCATGCGCCTCATCTACCAAAAGAGGGATACTTCTGTCATGACAGATCTTGCTGATACTGCGGATATCACTGACACATCCCTCATACGTCGGACTTGTCACTACCACCAGTTCCGTATCCGGATTCTTCTGCAGTAAGGTTTCCAGCTCTCTTTTTTTCACTGCTCCGAATGTTCCATTCTCCGTATCCTGTTCCGGCAGCATATAAACTACGCTGGCTCTTTGTATCTCCAATGCATGATAAACAGATTTATGGCAGTTTCTGGCTGCAATGACTTTGCCCCCGGACTTCACACTTCCGTATATGCAGGCAAGAATTCCTGCTGTACTGCCATTTACTGTCAAAAGCACCTCGTCGCTGTGCCACAGTTTTCCTGCTCTCTTCATCAGATCCAGATAAAAGCCGCGCGGATCGTTCAGATCATCAAATCCTTCTATTTCTGTAATATCTGCGAATCCTCCCAGTTTATTCAGATACCCGTTTTCTCCTGTAAGCAGAAGATTTCGTTTATGACCTGGCATATGCATGGGAATTTCCGATCCGCGAAGATCCTCCAGCTGTTCCAGAAGACTTTTTTCTTTTTCTTTCATAACCAATATCTCCCCTGTTTTTTTATTATTATAAGGCATCTTTTCCTCTCTGTACAAGAAAAGTCCCCTGTTTTTAAAAATCATCCCCCCTGATCAGCCAAATGGTTGATTTCTTTTCCGCTGGATTATTTTATGATGAACCTTACAAAAGGAGATCAGATACAAACTTGACATGCGCGGTAACAACGCGGAAATAAGGAGAAAAATGGAAAAATTATTAGAAGTCACTCATTTAAGTAAAAAGTTCAAAGACACATCTGTTCTGAATGATATCAGCTTTGACGTCCTTCGGGGTGAAATTTTATGCTTTCTGGGACCAAACGGAGCTGGAAAATCCACTACCATTCATATTCTGACGGCGGCTCTCAAAAAGGACGAAGGTAATATTCTTTTTCGGCAAAAACCGATTACCCAGCATCTTTCTGCTTATAAACAGTGTCTTGGCATCGTTCCTCAGGAACTGGCTTTATATGAAGAACTGAGTGCAGAACAAAATCTGAGATTTTTTGCCTCTCTGTATGGACTGCACGGAAAAAAGCTCTCTCAGGCAGTAACATATGCTCTTGACTTTGCCGGTCTCTCCGACAGAGCCCATGATAAAGTAGGTACTTTTTCCGGTGGCATGAAGAGACGCCTGAATATTGCATGTGCTATTGCCCACAGACCGGAACTCGTCATTATGGACGAACCAACTGTGGGAATTGATCCGCAAAGCCGCAATTATATTCTGGATTCTATCCGTAAGTTAAGATCAGAAGGAATGACAATCCTTTATACAACGCATTATATGGAAGAAGTGGAAGCCATATCTACCAGAATTCTGATTATGGATCATGGATCAATTATCGCTGAAGGCACCAATGAGAGTCTGAAGGAAGATATTGAAAATGAAAAACGATATCTGATTGAAGTAGAGGAAAACGGAAAAATTCCACTGGAAGAATTTTACTCTATTGAAGGAGTCAAATCAGTCGAGATCATAGAAAATACCCTTTCCATTACTTCTCTGAAAAGTGTGGAAAACCTTGATCGTATCATCTCCCTTTTTTCTGTATATCACGAAAAGATCAAAAATATGACTACCGAAAATGCCAGCCTGGAAACTGTTTTTCTGAAACTGACAGGCCGGAAACTGCGAGATTAAAGGAGAAGATCATGAGATGCTTTTTTACTGTTTTAAAGATGGATCTGCGGAATCTGTTCCGGAATCCGGTTCTGATAGGCTATAACACTGTTTTTGCTCTTCTGCTGATTTTGATTATGGGATTTCTGACCAGCGGAGATTATGCATCCGGAAAGGATGCTTTTCAATATTATCTGGTGACAATGCTGATCTATGGAATGCTGAGCGGTGCCATGACTGCAACGAACTGCTTTATGGAACGGGATATCAGGAGACCCAATCTAAGAATTATTTTTTCTCCGGCAGGAAGTTTTTCTGTCTATTTTTCTAAAACCCTGGCTTCCTTTTTGTTTGATTATACAATGCATCTGCTGCTTCTGGCACTGCTCTGTCCTCTGCTTCATGTCACTCTTGGAGCGCAGCCTCTGTATTTTCTGCTCCTGATGGCGCCTGTGGAATTTACCGCTGCTTCACTTGGTACATTTTTCTGCTGCCTGCTTCACACGGAAGAAGCCGCGAGTACCCTGCTCAGCATGACAATCAGTCTGTTATGTATTCTTGGCGGAACTTTTTTCTCTCTTAACGGAATGGGGCATATTCTATCCATGCTCTCCAGCTTTTCTCCGGTCAAATGGCTCAATGACGCTTTCTTTGCCCTTTGCTGCGATAATAGTCAGGCTCTGGCTGTGCCGGTAGCTTTTGGTTGTTTGATTTTTTCACTTCTGCTTACAGCAGGCTGTGCCTTGTTTTTTAAAACGGAGGATTACTTATGAATACTTTTTTTACAGTTTTAAAAAATAATTATCTGCGTACGATACCGCGCATTGTACCTGTCATGATCTATACGGGTGTCACGCTTTTAACGATTCTCTTTTCGATTTATTTTACTGGAACCCAGCAGGTACGTGCCAGAATCATATATATCCCGGCTGATTCCTCCGTTTCCATACCACACAGTTCATCCGCCCTGCAGGTGACCGCCTCAGACACAGCACCATCCTGTGCTGACCTCATGAAGCGAAAATATGATGCTGCCATTTTTGCCGGATCAGATGGCTCTTATCAAATCAGAACTTATTTAAATGAAAAATCCAAAAATATGATTTTGAATCTCGTGAAACATCCTGACGCAGATTTATCCTCTTATGAAAAACAAAGAGGTGTTGGTGTCAATGTTCTCGGCTTTATGATGATGTTCCTTCTCATGAGTGCTCTTTCCAACCTGTTTGCCTTTTCTGATGACAGAGAACAGGGACAGCTCTCACGGATCATCCTGGCTCCCATTTCCTTCTCCTGGTATATGGCCGCCCACATGGTTTACTGTATCACGCTTTTGCTTCCTGCCTATCTCCTGCTTGTGCTGCTAAAACTCCTGGGCTGGAATATCGGCTTTTCCCTGCTTCAGTTTGCGGGTCTGATACTTCTGCTGGCATTACTTGGCATCTCCATGGCACTGCTTCTGCACACCCTCATCATCAAACCGGACAATGCCAATATGCTTGGAAATTCCATTACTGTCCTGACCTGTCTTCTGGCCGGAAGTTTTCATTCCATCACCAGCAGGTATCCGGTTCTGAATAAAGCCACAGACCTTCTGCCGCAGAAAAAGCTGCTGGACTATGCCGGTTATCTGGAACAGAATACTGCTGCTGCGCACAGTTCTCTGCTGTATTATGTCATATTGTTTTCCCTGTTCCTGTTTCTGATTTCTGTCATCCTGCTCAGAAAACAGTATCTGGATAAGAAGTGACGCATACCTTGTGATTATGCTCTGTTGGGAATACAATGAAGAAAAAATAACACCCGGAGGCATTTATGAATCTTTCTGAAGATACACTGCTGCTTTCCACAAAACTGAAAATCCCGGCTCCCCGGAAAAACTATATCATAAGGAAATCACTGTTTGAAAAACTGTCCCGATGTCATGACACAAGTGTCACTTTCCTATGTGGCGGTGCAGGAACCGGAAAAACGACTCTGCTTTCCTCTTTTATTCAGGAAACGCATCTTCATCCTGTGGCCTGGATTTCACTGGACTCAGCCAATACGGATCTATATTCGTTCTGGCTTTATTTTACTGCTGCGATCAGCACCGGCTGGGAAGACGGTGCTGATTATCTGGACCTTATACGTTCAAATCCCGGAAGTATCCATGTAGAACATATTCTTACCATGCTGGTCAACCGTCTGTGTGACGGAGTCCGGCACTATATTGTTCTGGATGATGTGCACTGGATCAAAAACGAAGCCCTGATCCAGTCTCTTGACTTTTTTATTGGGGCTATGCCGTCCAATGTTCATCTGTTCATGCTCTCACGGGAAGAGCCTCCCGTATATCTGGGATCTCTCGCTGTCTCAGGAATGCTTCAGTACATCGATGGAAGGCAGATGCAGCTTACAGAGGAGGAAAGCCTTCTCTTCATGACGCAGACACTGGGTATGGAAGAAAATGAAGCGCAGCTGAACCGCCTGAGCGACTATGCGGAAGGCTGGATTGGAGGGCTCCAGTTAGCCGCAGCAATAGGAAGTGAAAATATTTCAGCAAGAATGCTGCAGGCAGGCGGAGGGATTGCTGCAGAGTATCTGACACGTGAAATCATCCGGATGCTGCCGTCTGAAAGTCAGTTTTTTCTGATCCGGACCAGTTTTCTTTCTTATTTTCATGCTGCAATCTGTTCTGATTTATTTGAAAACTTTTCCAGTTCTGATTTTGAGCAGATGATGCTGTCACTGATGCAGAAAAATCTTTTTATCATCTGTCTGGATGAGAAAAACGGTATTTATCGTTATCACAATATTTTATCTGATTATCTGGAACAGCTGTTCTGCCAGCTGCCTCCCGCAGAACAGGATTCCCTTTACAGGAAGGCGGCAGGATACCTGGAACAGTCCGGTGATTACGAGGAGGCGCTTCGTTTATATTCCATCAATGGATGCTTTTCAGAAGTTTTGCGGCTTGCACGTTCATTTAGTGGTCAGATCCGTGTCTGGAAATATCTGAATGAAGTGCCTGACGAACTGCTGATGAAAGATCCTGATCTGGCTGCTCAATGCTTTCTTTATAACCTTGGAAACATCAATATGGACAGATGCCGTGTCCTTTACCGCCAGTTTGAACTGCACTATGGTGAGACAGAGCTTTTTCAGATTTTTCAGTTCCTGGAAAATTCTGTTTATCAGGACAGAGGCGTGCTCCCGCGTTATCAGGCTATGCAGATAGAACAGATTAATGCCCTTCCGCTCGGTGATGTAACCAAAGCCATGGTCTTTGTTGAAAATACAGTAGCACTCACCGATCAGATGAAATATTCCGAGGCGGAAAAATGTATCCATCTGGCAGAAGAACTGAATCATGGTCAGAATATTCTGGTTGATTTTTTTGCCAGTAATCAGCATGCTCAGATTTATGAGGAAACGGGAAATTTGTCCCAAAGCCTCCTCTGCTATGAACATTCCCGTCAGCTTCTGAAATCCCCTTCTCTGATGATCGGGATCGGAACAAATTATTATTTTGGACTTGTCGGTGTCTACATGCGCCGGATGGAACTGTCTGAAGCAACAAGAACGCTGGAAGAAGCTGAAGAACTGATGCATCAGCATCAAATTCATGAAGAAATTATTGATGCCACACTTTATTTCCATCAGTCAGAAATGCATTTTCTCAGTGGAAATGAAGAATCCGGGGCTGACTGTGTCCGCTTATTCCATTCCAGATTTTCTCACTACAGTACTCTTTCCATGTCCAGGCTTTTATATGAACTTTCCTGCTGTGACCGTCTTCCAACCGATATGGCAGACCGTTTCCTGGGGGAGCTTGCTCTGGAAGACAGCTATAAAAGACAGCCCTTTATGATCCTTTTAAAGTCACGGATTCTCTGGCAGAACGGCGAACTCTCTTCCCTGAAAGAAATCGATGATATACTTGTCCTTTCACGCATGCAGCATAATAAGCTTCATCTGACCGAGGCTGCTCTTCTGAAAGCAGTCATATTAAGTCAGATGGATGAACAGACAGATGAGCCGGAATTCAAAAAAGAAATCCAAAATCTGTTGTTGGAAAGTATTCATTACGCCTGGAAAGACCGCATTCTGATGCCTTTTTATCTGGAGCGCCGCATGCTTCTTCCCCTGCTGCAGACTTTATCCAGACAGGAGTCCGAAAAAAATACCCTGCCGAAGTCAGAAGCTGACTTCCTGCAGGACATTCTGTTATGCTGCCGCCCTTCCACCATTACCACAATTTCGGATTACGGTATTTCTGCAAGAGAACTGGAGGTACTGGGTGAGTTGGATAAGGGTCTGACCAATCGTGAGATTGCAGATAAGCTCTGTATTTCTCAGGCAACTGTAAAAACACACTTACTCAGTATTTTTAATAAACTGGGAGTCTCTTCCAGACTCCTTGCTGTACGTGCAGGGCATGAAACAGGGCTTCTCAGCGAAAGGGAATCATGATCTGATAATCATTCTGCCGTTCCAGGATTTCCTGTATCAGAGTGGATGCTTTTTCTTTGTCTCCAATTCCCAGATAGCCAAGTGCTCTCAGACAGTTGCAGTACTGTACGTTTCTCAATTTGATGTCATCCTGAAATACTTCTATTTCCGGGAGTGAAACAGCGAAAAAGTCGTATGCCGTCTGATCAAAAAGATGCCGCTCACCATATGTAATCAACTGATGAAACGCCTTCTGTGCCAGATCTTCTCTGCCGAGCTCTCTATTGGCAAGCCCCTGATAATAAATAAAGTCTGAAGGCTGATCATTGTAATACAACACCGGTTCCGGGGTCTGCTGACCGGCTGCTGCCAGTTCAAAATACTTCTGTGCATTCTCCGGATTCTCTTTCATGCGATTGACTAATCCAAGATAATAATATGCTTCATGATCTGGCGTATTCGGGAGTTTCCCTTCACCCAGATTATCCGGATACTGCAGCGTATGCTTTAAAAGTGCTTCTGCTTCCTCCTCTTTCCCCGAATTCATTTTTTCTTTTGCCATCTGTATCAGGGAAAATTTGTACTGCGCACTGACCTTTCCTTCCCCTCCTTCCCATGGATGAAAATGTCTGCCCATCAGTATCCGAAAAGCTTTTTCATATTGTCCGGAACAATTAAGCAGGGTAATATAACGCAGCGTCAGATCATCTCTCTGTGAGGTGATCCCCGGATGTTCTTCCATCACATGAAGCCTTTCTTCTATACTGACCTGTATTTTTGCTGCAAGCTGATCGTATTCCAACCAAATTCTCGGGTAGTCCTGATCAAATCTGCAGGCCCTTTTCAGATATTCCATCGCTCCTGCTGCATCATTTTTTTTATTATAAGAAGCAATTGCCAGGTTGCGCAGCGCCGGTGCATAATCCGGATCCTGCTCTGCAGAGCATTCCCATTCTCTGATGGCATTGTCATACTGCTTTTTGTCATAGAACAGATCGCCCAGATAGCAGTGTGCTTTCGGTGCTTCGTCCAGTACTGCAGCTGTCATTTTCAAAATTTTGATTTCTTCCAGCCGGTGTGGGAAGCAGGAAGTCACTTCTCTCTGTTCTCCCTCCTCGAAATATTTTTCTGCCTTCTCTGTGTCGTTTTGAAGTTCCGCTATCCAGCCCAGATAATAAAAGCGCATTCCATCCGGGTGCTCACAAAATTTCAATATCTGCTCCGAATCCTTATATAGTCCGGCTCTCACATAATCCAGTGCCAGTTCCAGATAATTATGTTCTTCATTTCTCATATATTTTTTCCAGTCAGAAAAATCCTGCTCCATAAGCGCTTTTTCGTAAAGACAACCCATGCAGAGAGGATCAATTTCTAGACTTTCCCTGAGAAGATCACGATTATCTTTTTTCTGAAGCCGGAGCATGGCTGCTTTTCTCGTTCTGGCCTTCATATCATGCCAGTTTCGCAGCATGGACTGTGTCGCAAATTCTTCTGCCTTTGCATAATTTTTCTTTCTGGACTCTAATCCGGAGAGTGCAAGAAATCCGCTGTTCTGGGTCTCTGCGCTCCATGTGGATTTAAAATAATTTTCATATGCTTCATCATACTGCCCATCCATTTCCAGTGCCAAGCCCAGGTTATAGCAGCATTCTCCCAGATAAGGGTTCGGATTCTTCCATGTCTGTTTATGGATTGCTTCCTTAAAAAAGTCAATGCTCTCCTTTATCTGTCCTCTTTTATAAAGCAATAACCCATATCCATTATTTAACCGGATATCTGTCTGATCTCTCCTGAGACCTTCCAGATAATATTCTGCCGGATCAAAGGTTGCATGTCTGTACTGTTCCAGGTGTGTTGCTGCCAGATACAGTTCCTCCGTCGACTTCATATCTTTCGGCTCTTTCATAGGCTCAGCAGGTTTCGGAACCGGCTCCAGTTTTGGCTCATAGACCTGATACGAAACCAATTCTTTATCCTGGTCTATTACACT
>Ga0302210_10000986_pt1 | contig 12386 bp, 6 predicted proteins | sample II_Fen_E3_2_FD_198793 | JGI IMG/M metagenome (GOLD analysis project Ga0302210, IMG submission 198793) | Peat permafrost microbial communities from Stordalen Mire near Abisko, Sweden - II_Fen_E3_2 | ecosystem: Environmental > Terrestrial > Soil > Wetlands > Permafrost | place: Sweden: Abisko... | reverse complement strand
CAGAGACATGAAAATAATTTAAAAGCTATGGTAAAAAGTCTTCAGTGCGCGGTAAAGCTGGCACACAGATATGCAGAGCTTGCAGAAAAAAAAGCAGAGAAGGATCCGTCTTTTTCTTTGATGGCAGAAACACTGCGCCATGTGCCGGAAAAAGGTGCCCGGAATCTCTATGAAGCAATTCAGTCTTTTCTGCTGCTCTGGCAGATCATGTGTCTGGAGCAGGCGCCTAATCCATTTGCATTTTCGGTTGGAAATGTTGACAGAATTTTTTATCCGTATATGAAAAAAGACGGGATTTCAAGAGAAGAAGCAGCAGGGCTTTTTAAACATTTTCTGGTGTTTTTTAATGTCGGAGAGCGCAGCTGGGCAATTTCGCAGAATCTTCTGATCGGGGGACGGGACTGTGCAGGAAATGATCTGACTAATGAGATGAGCTATGCTATTTTAGATGCTTTTTTCGAAATGAATTTTCCGCAGCCAATTCTGTCAGTCAAGCTTCACCAAAATACACCGGAAGCACTGTTTCGTGCACTTGGCCGGTTTTTCTTCACACCGGGATGTCTGACACCGTCACTTTTTAATGATGACAGTCTGTTTCAGACACTTCGTGAAAATGGTGTGGAAGAGGCAGATCTTCCGGACTATGCCGTTGCGGGATGTCAGGAACCTCTGATCATGGGGAAAGACAATGGAAATACCACAAACACCTGGTTCAATCTTGGAAAAATATTGGAACTTACATTAAGCGGAGGCGTATCCACCATAACAGGAAAGGGTATTGGACCGCAAAAAACAGAAATTGCACAGCACTTTCCGGAAAATGCAAGTCAGCTTCTGAAAAATGTAAGAGAGATTTTTTATCAAAATGCGGAATATTTTGCTGACCTGATGGCAAAGGCAGGAAATGGAGCATCTGAGGCGGTTTCACTTTTGCCGGTGCCATTTTTGAGCACAGCAATGGGAGGATTGACAACGGCGGTGGATACCAGAGACGCCACAGAACAGGGAACCAGATATAATGGGAGTGGCTGTCTGATACACGGACTGTCAGTTGTTTCGGATTCGTTTATTGCGATTGATACGCTGCTGAGAGAAAGACCCGAGGATGCTGACAACCTTCTGAAAGCATTACAGTGCAATTTTGAAGGATATGAAGAACTCAGGGATTTCCTGCACCGCTGTCCAAAATACGGCAATAATGATCCGGCAGCAGATGCAGAAGCAGTCCTTGTAGCGGAAAAGATTTCTGAAATAGTAAGCACCCGGAAAAATTATCTGGGTAATTCTTATCGTCCTGACTGGAGCTCTCCATCGACACACTTGTTATATGGTTACTGGGTAGGAGCGACTCCTGATGGGAGGGGTGCCCGCGAGATGCTCAATTATGGAATTGATCCTCTTTCGGGAGATGCCGGTTCCGGACTTGGGTTCAGAACTTTGTCGGCGATGAAGCTTCCTTATCAGAAAATGTCCGGTGGCTGTGCGTCACATTATGGAATAGACCCAAGATATTTTCCTTCAGAAGAAATAGAAGAAAAAGGTGTTCAGTTTTACAGACGCGTAGTCAGTCCGCTTTTTTTTAATCAAATGCAGAGCGGCAGGGCACCATTTTATCTTTATGTGAATGTCACAACCCCGGAGACACTCAGAAAATTACTGGAAAATCCAAAAAAGTATGCGCCTTCCGGAGTTTATATCATGAGAATACATGGAACATTTGTTAATTTTCTGGATCTCTCCCCTGCAATACAGGAAGATATCATCAGACGGCTGGATCTGCAGTCAACCAGTCTGGCATAGGAGAAAATAAGTGATTACAATAGGACTCGATATTGGAACAACAACGATCAGTGTTGTGGCATATGACAGTGTGGATGGATGCCTTGCGGCAGAAACAGTTCCAAATTCTTCTTTTCTTGAAGGAAAACATGCGTGGGAGAGAATACAGGATCCTGACAGGATCTGGGAGAAGGCACTGAAAAGTGTCCGGAAAATGAAGGAGAAGTATCCATCGGCATTCGGTATCGGTGTGACGGGGCAGATGCATGGTATTGTTTATCTGGATCGCAGCGGAAAGCCATGCAGCCCTCTGTATACATGGCAGGATGCCCGTGGAAATGAGAAAACACCGGAAGGAAAGACCTATGCAGAAGAACTGTCAGAGCTGACAGGATATTCCATGTCTGCGGGGGTTGGTCTGACAACACATTATTATAATATCCGGAATGGGCTGGATTCACCGCAGGCCGTTGTATTTTGTACGATACAGGATTATGCAGCCATGAAACTGGCGGGAAGAACAACACCTGTGACGGATGCCAGTGATGCAGCCAGTATGGGACTGTTCAGTCTGGAAGATCATCAGTTTGACAGGAAAGCAGTAATAAAAGCCGGCATGGATCCGGAGATGCTGCCTGTACTGAGCAGAGAGCCCTGTCTTGGTGCAGGGGAAGAAAATCTGCCGGTTATGGTAGCCATCGGAGATAATCAGGCCAGTTTTTTAGGAGCGACAGGCGGAAACAGAGACAGTATTTTGATCAATCTTGGAACAGGCGGGCAGTTTTCTGCATATTCCGCAGATCTTACTTATCTGCCTTCTCTCGAGACAAGACCATGTCCGGGCGGAGGATATCTGCTGGTGGGATCCTCTCTGTGCGGTGGGCGCGCCTATGCACTTTGGGAAGAATTCGTCAGAAAATGTGCGGAACTGGTAACAGGGCAGACGCAGCAGCCCTGTTATGATGCGCTGAGCAGAATGCTGACAGAATCCGTCAGACCTGAAAACTGTCCCGAAGTCAGAACAACCTTCAATGGAACGAGGCAGAATCCAGAGCTGAGAGGTGCTTTTACAGAATTGGGAACAGACAATCTGACACCTCTGCACTTGACATATGGTCTTCTCAGCGGGATGATAAAAGAACTTTATCAGATGTATCTGGCATACTGTGCTGCCTGTCCGGCACCAAAGAACATGATTGGATCCGGTAACGGACTGCGTAAAAATCCAGTACTTCAGAAGATGGCGGAAGAAATCTTCGGTCTTCCGCTGATAATGTCTGAATGGGAAGAGGAAGCAGCCTGCGGAGCCGCTGTATATGCGCAGAATGCAGGTATAGCCGGAAAAGGAAATGTGGATGATACGGATTAAGTCAAAACAGGTTGCAGAAGCACTTGGGGTTTCGGAAGCAACGGTGTCACTGGTTCTCAATCAGAAACCAGGTGTGAATGCCGAGACAAGAAAACGGGTTCTGGAATATATAGAAGTTCTGGGAAAAAATGGACAGGATACGGGTAGTTCGGAAGAAACGAACAAGGGCTGTATTCTGATGCTGTATTATATCAAACATGGTATTATCATGCAGTCCGGCGGTCAGAATGTGAATCCAGCTTTTTTTGAAAAAATCCGGTCAGCAGTAAGCAAAGAAGGTTATGAATTTTTGTACAGGGAATACAGAGAACAGGAAGAAAGTCTGGAAGATCTGTTCCGTCAGTGCAGCAGTAACCAGGTCAGAGGGATTTATATTATGGCTGCAGAAATGAAGGAAAGTGATATTTTTCCATTTCAGCAGCTTAAAATACCGGTCGTGGTGGGGGATAACCTGTTTTATGAGCAGGGAATGGACAGTTTCCTGGTGGATAACAGGGAAGGAATCCGAAGAGGTGTAGATTATCTTGTGGACAGAGGTCACAGTCACATTGTATATCTGGCTGAGAATGTGGATATCTTTAATTTTATTGAACGAAGAGAGGCATTTGTACTGGAAATGGCAAGAAGACAATGCGGTGACAGTGCAAACAGAATCCGTCATCTGGGAAACACAATAGATGAGGTTTCTGATAAAATGAGCCGCTATTTGAGTGAAGGTCTTCACAGAACCACGGCATTTGTACTGGAAAGTTCAGTCATTTCACTGGGAGTCAGCAAAGCACTTCTGGAACGGAACATCAGAGTGCCAAGAGAGGTCTCACTGGTCGGATTTGATGCAGTCCCTGAACTGAGTATACCGGGAATCAATCTGACGATGATCAAAGGAACTCACACGAAACGTCATATTGCTGCTGTCATGCATCTGTTACGGCATCTGAAAGGAAATGGGGAAGAGGATGAGATGGTGCGGGTATATTACCGGACCAGAATGATAGAAGGCGGAAGTGTTTTTGATAAAACAAAATATATTTATGAATGACATGCTTTTAAAGAAAATTTAAAAGTATGTCATTTTTTAACAAAAAAAGGAATTGAATTGGGTGAAAAAAGGCCAAAAAGGTCTGAAAAAGAGAAAAAGAGCAGGGGGATTGAAGCACTCAGTATGGAATGCTAGGATAAAAAGCAATAAGATAAGCGCGTATCTTTCAACTTGTAAATTGTTTTCAGATGGAGGAGAAATGAAGATGGCCCAAAAAAATTATGATGAGACGGCCAGGGCAATTATTGCCTGTGTTGGCGGTGCAGAAAACATCAGTTCGTTGATTCACTGTGCTACCAGACTGCGGTTTCAGCTGGTGGATGTATCAAAAGCAGATAAAAACAGACTTGGACAGGTGGAAAAAGTGATTACCGTTATAGAAGCAGGGGGACAGCTTCAGGTTGTAATCGGCAATGCTGTGGGAGATGTTTATGATGCTGTTATGATGCAGCTGGGAAGAAAGACAGAAGATGCTATACAGGAAGATAACGGAACACAGAAGAAAAATGTACCGGCACTTTTGATGGATACGATTGCAGGTATTTTTACACCGATACTGGGAGCTATGTGCGGCGCCGGTCTGCTGAAGGGGTTGTTGATTCTGATGACAACGCTTGGAGTTCTGACAACCACAATGGGAACATACCGTATTCTTTATGCGGCAGCAAATGGAATTTTCACGTTTCTTCCGTTGTTTCTAGCATTTACATCAGCCAAGAAATTTAAGGCAGATCCGTTTGTTGCGGTTGCTGTTGCGGCAGCACTGCTTTATCCTGATCTGACGACAGCATTTTCAAAAGGAGAAGCGCTGACCTTTTTAAAGATACCAGTGATACTGGTAAGCTATACGTCTTCTGTTATTCCTATCATACTTTCAGTTTACGTGCTTTCCAAACTGGAGAGGGGGCTGAAGAAAGTATTGCCGGACATTGTGAAAAATGTGTTTACTCCACTGATTTCGCTGATAGTCATGGTCCCTGCAACTTATTTGGTTATTGGACCGATTGCTGATTATGCAGGAAAACTTCTGGCAGGCGGATATACAGCAGCAGTTGGGCTCAGCCCGGTTGTTGCAGGTTTTATTCTCGGATTGATCTGGCCGGCAGCAGTTATGTTCGGTCTTCACTGGGGCTTTATACCTATTGTCATGAATAATATCGCCCAGTATGGCAGAGATACCCTTTTTACCATAACCGGACCTAATAATTTTGCACAGGCTGGAGCAACTCTCGGTGTATTTTTGAAGACAAAGAACAAAAAGGTAAAAGATGTGGCAGGACCTGCAGCATTTACGGCTGTACTTGCCGGCATTACGGAACCAGCTATTTATGGTGTTACTTTGAAATATAAAAGACCATTTTTCATAGGTGCGTTTTTTTCAGGGATAGCCGGAGCCATAACAGCAGCGGTCGGAGCAGGTGCGCCTACACTTCTTGGAACAAGTATTCTGACTATGCCGGGGTATATTGGAGTAGGGTTTGCAGGATTTTGTGTGGCTTGCGCAATTGCCTATTTTGGATCTGCAATCTGTACGTTTCTCTTTGGATACAGTGATAAAATGATTCCGGAAGAGGAAAGAGCAATATAGAACAGTAATCCCGAAAAGTAATCAAAAAAAGAAATATTAAAACATAACGGAGGAGTCTGATGAGCAGACTGAAAATAACAGAAAACGGCAAAAATTTCATGCTGGATGGCAAAGATTTTTTTTATCTTGCAGATACAGTCTGGAGTGCGTTTACAAACATCACACTGGAAGAGTGGAAATATTATCTGGAAAAGAGATTTACACAGGGATTTACGGTACTTCAGATTAATATGCTTCCGCAGTGGGATCGCTGTATGTCTGATGTCGGAATATATCCGTTTGAAACACAGGATGGACAGACATTTGATTTTACGAAGAGAAAGGAAGAATATTATACCAGAGCTGCAAAAATGTGTCAGATGGCAAAAGAATATGGGTTTCAGCTGGCACTGGTGGTCATGTGGCTGAACTATGTGCCCGGAACATGGGGAAGCCGCATGTCAGATAAAAATGTCATGCCGGAAAATCTGGTTCAGGAATATACAGAAAAAGCGGTAGAGGTATTTGACCGGTTTGACCCGATTTATGTGATCAGCGGAGATACTGATTTTGACACAGCAGAATCAATTCACTATTATGAACTGGTGCTGGAAATAGTATGCAGAAAATCCCCGGAAACCTTAAAAACATTTCATATTAAGAGAGGTTATGATTATATACCGGAACAGTTTCTGGACAGAGTTGATTTTCTGATGTATCAGTCAGGTCATAATGCCGGAGAACAGGAACAGGCATACATCCTGCCGGAAAAACTCTGCAGCAGATATCCCGGGAAACCAGTTTTGAATGCTGAACCCTGTTATGAGCAGATGGGGTATAGCAGACAGGAATATGGCAGATTTACAAGATATGATATCAGAAAGGCGGCATGGGGTTCTCTTTTATCAGGGGCGTGTGCCGGCGTAACTTATGGGGCACATGGAGTTTGGAACTGGAAAAAGCGCGGAAGTAAGAAAAATCCTGTTCTTGGAGAAGGATTTGATGAAGCGTTTCCAGTTGAAGAGGCATTACAGTTTCGAGGAGCCTGGGATTATGGATATATCAGAAATTTTTTCGAAATAAATCATATCAGGGAGCTTGAATCCTGTCAGAATTTTATGAAGAACAGCCCGAGAGAAATCAGAGGGGCATCTACACCGGATGGGCGTTATCTGATCTACCTTCCCAATATAACCAGGGTGGTTTTAACAGATGAAATGAAAGGATATGTGGGACGCATTTTTGATCTGGAAACAGGGAGAGTAGCAAGAGTGAAACTGGAGACAGATGAAAGCGGCGAACTTACAGTTATTATGCCAGGGTTTGAAAAAGATATCATCATATTATTGGAAAGATAAATCAATATTTTCTGTTTTTCTTGATTTCTTGTGTTTTAAAGAGGAATATTCTGTGTTACACTAATGACACTAAGAATGTTTTGTTTTTAAACGAAGGGGGAATCATATGAGTCAGGAGCAGGATGTTACAAAAAGAGAAACAGGATCAGAGAATGGTGGCAGAAGAGGTGGAAGATCTTCAGTACCGGCTGCACTTATTATTGGAATAGCAGGGATCATCTGCTGTCTGGTACTGATCGGCGGTTTTCTGAAATATAAGGGAATGGCGGGGCGTTCGATCAGTTCGACAGGGTCGGCCAGTGTAGACTTTGATTCGGATTTGATTGTTTGGAGAGGATCTTTTGCTGCATCTGATACTACAGCGCAGGCAGCCTATGATAAAATTAAAAAGGATGCTACTGTGGTAAAGGCATATCTGGAGAAAAATGGACTGCAGGATTCAGAAATTGTATTTAATTCAGTAGATATTGCCCAGCGTACTAATAATACTTATGATGACAAGGGAAATGTTACTGCTGCCATACCGGATGGTTATGACCTGAGTCAGGGTATTGTAATTACTTCCAAAAACATTGATACTGTGGAAAAAATATCCCGTGATATTTCCAGTCTGCTTGATTCGGGAGTAGAATTTGTATCTAATCCACCGGAATATTATTACACCAAGATGGATAGTATAAAACTTGATCTGATTGATAAGGCGACTAAAAATGCAAGATCAAGAGTCGGTATTATTGCAAAAGAGGCAGGTGCGAATGTTGGACAGTTGGCAGGTTCTGATCTGGGAGTATTTCAGATTACGGCTAAGAACTCCGGAACGTCGGATTACTCTTATGATGGGTATTTTGATACAAGTTCCAGACAAAAGACAGCAACGATTACAGTAAAATTAAAATATGCTCTGAAATAACAGTAAGGAATGCAAAGGCATCCGGTTACAGCACAAGTCATGTAACCGGGTGCCCTTTTTATTGTCAGACTGAAGCAAAGAATCTTTAACCCATCAGATAGGCGCTGCCGCCTTTCTGTTTACATGCTTTTTTTAAGTGGGTGATGTCTTCTGAAAGCTGGTAGACGGTCTGATAAGTTTTACTGGATACACATGCAATAGCTATGGAAAGAAGCGGAAAATCTTCTTCTACGCCATGTCTGTTTTTGGTTGTAATGAAACCTCGGTTCAGATCATTCTGGTTATAGAATTTGGGGAGAGCAGAGCTGAAATCACTAATAATGTTCCGGCAAAGTTTTTCTATATTGCATTTTTGAACAATTGCCATAAAGTCGTCCCCTCCGATGTGACCAATAAAGTCTTTTTCTTTATGGATACGGTTTCTCATAATTCGGGCAAAGTTTTTAATACACCGGTCACCGTTTTCAAAGCCATAGACATCGTTATATGCTTTGAAATTATTCATATCGAAGTAAAGAATATTGTATTCATCTTCTTCCATAAGGCACGCTTCCAGCCTTTTTTCGATCAGAATATTTCCAGGCAGTTCTGATAGAGGATTGAGATGCCTGGCATTGTTCACTTCCACCTGAATGGTTTTTTCCAGAAGATCTTTGACAGTGACAATACCATAATACCGGCTATCATGTGTGATGGAGATAAAATCATACAGATGTTCAGTATTTCTTGCCATGGCCAGTTTGGAAACAACATGCACGCTTTCGTGGTAATCCACCTGAAGAAATTCTGTGCTCATAATTAAATCAATTGTTTTTCTGGCATACAGATTATAGCCGTATTGACCGGAAAGAAAATTATATAATCTGGAGCGTGTAATGATTCCTATCAGATATTCATTTTCCGTGATACAGAAACCTGTAATGGTCTTATCTTTCTCCATTAGATCATACACCTGGGAAATCATGATTTTGGGAGTCAGACATTTCTGCGTAGTAGAAATATTGCAGATGAAAAGATCTGTAATCCGCCTGTCAAGAAGTTGATTTTTCCGGGCGTTGGCTTCTTTAATATCAAATTTAACACTATCCCGGATAGGAAGGATGGAGGAATCCGGCTTTTGAAGATAGAAGCCCTGCCCATACTGGACGCCGATATCAATCAGCTTGTTCAGCTCAGCCTTGGTTTCTATCCCTTCAGCAATCAGGGAAATATTGGTCAGGGAAGCAAATTCGGAAAGACTTTTGACCAGGGCCTGTTTCATGGTATCCTTTTCTATTCCGTGAATCAGCTTCATATCCAGCTTAAGAAAATGCGGATGAATGTCAGAAATCAGATTTAGACCGGAATAGCCTGCACCGGCATCATCAATGGCAATTTTATAACCCTGCTTTTTATAATGTTCGACAATGCGGATAAAATCGGGAACATTGTTGACAGAACCTTTTTCCGTGATTTCGATAATGATATTATGGGGGTCAATGTGATAACTGTTCAAAAACTCTTTTGTGAATCCAACACGGAATTTTTCATCATACATGATTTGAGGATTGACATTCAGGAATAGCTTAATAGGTTCCTCCAGCTGCGAGACAGCTTCTATGGCAGTGCTGCGGCAGAGCAGTTCCAACTCCCACATTTTTCCATATTCTTCGGCACAGTCAAATAAGAGTTCCGGCTCATGGAGTGGGGAGTCCTGCGGACCCCGGCTCAGCGCTTCATAACCATATACAGTTCCATTACGTAAAGAGATAATAGGCTGAAATACAGTACGTATCTGCCTTTCCTTAAGAATATGAAAAAACGGATGTTCAAGAATTTGATAGTCAGTAGATGCTCTCATAGTAAACTCTTCCTTTTTTTGTCTATTCTGATTTTATTCGTATATTGAAGGTCCGTGCAATCCTGTTTATGTAAAATTTGAGAAAAAATCAGGTTTTTGCTGAAATATTGGCGGATCTTACAGATTACTACAATTGAAAACGGAATGGGAATATGCTAAGATATGTCAACAGAATAGCCTTATTAAAAAGGTAAAGTATAGAATTAATGAAATCCACCATATTTTTTGTCTCAACAGAAAAAGGAGGATTGCCGGATGACCGAAAAAGTTCTGCAAAGTATCTGCTTGCAGCTCACAGCAGGTTATGCTCTTTGCCAACAGGTTTTTGATGAGGATGGAAGAACAATGGATCTGATTTTGCTGGAGGCAAATACAGCGTTCGAAACCATGAGCGGCTGGAATGTCAGCAGATATCTTGGAAAAAGGATACTGCGGGAACAAGAAAATCGGGAACCAGATGAACTGAAACTGCTTGATTTATACCGGGAATTTTTCATGGATGCGAGACATACGGAAAAAAGCCGCAGAGTTGATTGCTGCAGTCGAAAAGCCAGAATAACAGTCAGCGAGCCGGATAGTAATCATATTCTGCTGCTTTTGCAATATAGTGACGATAGCAGTGAAGGTGCAGCCGAAAAAGAAAAGGAAATTCAGACGCTGGAAGATCCCGATATGCTGGAACTGATTTTTGATAGTACACATGATGCCATGTTTCTGGCAGAGTATGAGAATGGAAATTTTCGGTATCTGAAGAATAATTATGTACATAAACAGACAGTTGGAGTACATGAAATCGAAGGAAAAACGCTGGAAGAACTTTATGGGGAAAAACTGGGAAAAAAACTCCATGCCCTATTTCAGCAATGCATAGATTCCGGAGAGGAAATATCATTTGAACTTCCCATGGATTTTGGAAATGGAACGCGTGAATGGCTTACCAAACTGACTCCGGTCAGAAAAAAGGGACAGATCAGATATCTGGTCGGCTCAAGGACCGATATTACCGAATTAAAGCGTCTCCGTCAGGATAAAGAGGAACTGCTGCAGCGTCTTGAGGCTATGTTCGGAGAACATGATGCAGTAATGCTGATGATCCATCCGGACAGCGGCCGGATTATAGATGCCAATCCATCTGCCTGCTCTTTTTATGGATACAACCATGATGAGCTGACATCTATGTTAATACAGGAAATCAATCAGCTGCCGAAAGAAGAAGTACAAAAGAGACGGATGATGGCATATGCTGCAAGACAGAAATATTTCCTGTTTCCTCATAAACTCAGAAGCGGAGAGATCCGTCTGGTGGATGTCTATTCCTGTCCGGTGACATTTGGAAATCAGACAGAACTGCTCTCTATTATTTTCGATGCAACAGATCGTGAAAATTACAGGCTGGCTTTGAACAGAGAAAAAGAACTGCTAAGGATAACACTGTATTCTATTGGCGACGGAGTTGTAACAACAGATAATAACGGAAATATTACTTCACTGAATCATGCAGCGGTCGAAATTACAGGGTGGCGGGAAAGTGAAGCAATGGCAAAGCATTATCTGGATATTATGCCGCTGCATAATGAAGACACCGGGGCAGAAGTAATCAGCCCGATTCATATTGCACTGAAGTCCGGACAGGTTGTCGGACTGGCTAATCATACGGTATTGATCAGAAAGGATGGCAGAAAAGTCCCCATTGCTGACAGCGCAGCACCGATCAAGGATGAGAACGAACAGACTTTTGGGGCTGTTATGGTTTTCTGGGATGTCAGCCATGATAAAGACCAGCAAAGACAGATCCTGTTTCTGAGTTATCATGATCCGCTTACCGGTCTCTATAACAGACGTTATCTGGAAGAGCAGATGAGGAATCTTGATCATGTTAATCAGCTTCCGCTGACTGTTATTATGGGAGATGTCAACGGGCTGAAAATAACCAATGATGTATTTGGACACCGAGCAGGAGATCGCCTGCTTCAGAAAGTGGCTGAAGTTTTCGAAAAAATATGCCACAGCAAGGATGTTCTAGCCAGATGGGGAGGCGATGAATTTCTGCTCCTTTTACCGCAGACATCTCAGGAAACTGCAGAAAAAATGATTGAACAGGCCAGACAAAATTTTCAGGATCAACACGAAGAAATGCTGCAGCTTAGTGTTTCACTCGGATGTGCAACAAAAACAAGACCGGAGGAAAATCTGGAACTTGTTCTCAGAAAAGCAGAAGAATTGATGTACCATCAAAAGCTCCTGGAGGGATCCAGCTATCGAAATTCCATTATAAATACATTACTGGCAACTCTTTATGAAAAGAGTATGGAAACGGAAGAACATGCGGAGCGGCTGAAAGATTATTGCAGAGTTGTAGGAAAAAAACTGAAACTAAAAGCGGACGAGCTGAATGAACTGGCATTGCTGGCTGTTTTGCATGATATCGGAAAAGTGGCCGTGCCGCAGCATATTCTTCAAAAACCTGGTCAATTGACGCTGGTGGAGTGGGAGGAAATGAAGCGGCATTCGGAAATTGGATATC
>Ga0302210_10000985_pt1 | contig 12387 bp, 10 predicted proteins | sample II_Fen_E3_2_FD_198793 | JGI IMG/M metagenome (GOLD analysis project Ga0302210, IMG submission 198793) | Peat permafrost microbial communities from Stordalen Mire near Abisko, Sweden - II_Fen_E3_2 | ecosystem: Environmental > Terrestrial > Soil > Wetlands > Permafrost | place: Sweden: Abisko... | reverse complement strand
ATCTGCATTTGAAATGAGATGGGGAGTTATGCATACCGGAGTGGATTGGGCATGTTCTGTAGGAACACCAGTTATGGCAGCGGCTAATGGAACAGTAATTATAGCAGGTTACTATGCAGGATATGGTAATTGTGTAGATATTAGTCATGGCAATGGTGTTGTTACAAGATACGGACATTTAAGCAAGATTGTAGTATCAGCTGGACAATCTGTTTCACAATATAGTACGATTGCATATAGTGGTAATACTGGTGATAGTACTGGACCACATTTACATTTTGAAATCATTATGAACGGCACACCAGTTAACCCATTGACATATGTCAATAAATATTAGTATATGATCTTTAGTGATTAGTTATAAAATAAGTAGATTAAGAAGTGGTACGGATATATTTTCGTATCACTTTTTAATTTTTAAATATAATGAATTAGATTGCTAATTTCTGGTAATATTAAAAAATAGTTTACAAATCAATGTATTATGTTATAATTCTTAAAGATATATTTTTATTAAAATGTTAGAGGTGCGTATATGGAACAATTTATAATTAAGGGTGGAATTCCACTCCATGGTGAAGTTTTTATAGGTGGAGCAAAGAATGCTGCACTAGGTATTTTGGCTGCAGCAATAATGACAGATGAGACTGTTACAATAGATAATGTTCCAAATGTTAGAGATACGAAAGTATTGTTACAGGCAATTGAAGGAATTGGAGCAAAAGTAAAGTATGTTAGTAATAATACAATTCAAATAAATGGCGGATCAATCTGTGACGTGAATGTAGATTATGAATATATTAGAAAAATTAGAGCATCTTATTATTTGCTTGGTGCATTGTTAGGAAAATATAATAAATCACAAGTTGCATTACCAGGTGGATGTAATATTGGAAGTAGACCCATTGATCAACATCTAAAGGGATTTAGAGCATTGGGAGCAACGGTCGATATTTCACATGGTATGATTAATACATCGGCAGACCAACTTGTTGGAGGTCATATATATTTTGATGTCGTTTCTGTTGGTGCTACAATTAATGTTATGATGGCGGCATGTTTGGCCCAAGGTAGTACTATTCTTGAAAATGCTGCAAAAGAACCACACATTGTTGATGTAGCTAATTTCCTTAACTCGATGGGCGCTAATATTAAGGGAGCAGGAACTGATATAATTAGAATTAAAGGAGTTGAAAAACTTCATGGAACAACTTATTCAATTATACCTGATCAGATCGAAGCGGGAACTTTTATGTGTGCTGCGGCGGCAACAGGCGGTGATGTTTTGATCAAGAATATCATTCCGAAACATTTAGAATCCTTAACAGCTAAACTAATTGAAATCGGATGTAACGTTGAAGAATTTGATGATGCAATTCGAGTTGTTGGAACTGAAAATTTAAAGAGTACCAATGTGAAAACATTACCTTATCCCGGATTTCCTACAGACATGCAGCCTCAAATGGCAGCGGTCCTTTCAATTGCAAATGGTTCTAGTATGATTATAGAAAGCATATTTGAAAATAGATTTAAGTATGTTGATGAAATCGTTAGAATGGGTGCTAAGATTAAAGTTGAAGGTAACACTGCTTATGTAGAAGGCGTTGAGAGATTAACTGGCGCACAGATGTCATCACCAGATCTTAGAGCTGGAGCAGCGTTAGTGATTGCTGCATTATCGGCAGATGGAATTTCTCAGATTGATGAAATCCAATACATCCAGCGTGGATATGAAGACTTTGAAATTAAACTTCATAAGCTAGGTGCAATTATAGAACGTATTGATTCAGAAAAAGATGCTTTAAAAGCCAAACTTAAAATAGGCTGATGAAAAGCACTGTATAATAAGCACTATTTAATAAGCACTGTATAATAAGCACTATTTAATAAGTACTGTATAATAAGCCTTGTATAATAAGTAAGAGCCACAATATTAGTTGTTATAGCTAATGTTTGTGGCTCTATTTTGACCGTGTTTTTTAATATTAATTTAATAATATTCAAAGTATGTTTTTAAAACATAATACGTAAATAATGTGATATAATAAAGAATAAGAAATTATCATATCAAATTATTACAATAATTTTAAAAATCCACAATAATACAATTTAGAATAAAACCACTTTATGAAGGGGGATTTTTGTGAAGTTAAGCACCAAGTTAAAAATATCGTTTTTTATAATGATTATATTACCAATTATGCTTTGCTGCTTGACGATAGGAACATTAATGAAGTATCAGGCGAAAAATATAAGCGAATATTATGGGGTCGATGATGTTTCAGCTTTTGCAAATATCTATACACCTATTTCACTGCTTACAAAAATGACAACTAGTTTGTATGTGGAGATGAAAGATGTAGCCATTGAATATCCCAATCTTTTTGAAAACAAGGAAATTTTAAATGGTTATGCAGAGAAGGCGCATCAAAAGTTATCAACTCTGATTGTTAGGAAAAATGGAGTGATAATATATTCCAGTTCAAAGATGAAAGAAAACGAAATATATCAAATGCTGCCGGATTTTGGAGATGTAGATAACAACTCTGATGCAGGTACGTATTATGGTGGTGAAAATCAATGTATGGTAAAACAACTTGATTTTACAGATATTAATCATAATTATTTTAGTGTATCAATCATTACTTCTGTAAAGCAGATGATTCCACAAATTAAGTTATTTATTACAGAAGGAATTATTATAGTATTTTTTGTATTATTAACAACTAGCTTAATTTTAATTATGTGGATATATAAGTCGGTAATTAGACCGTTGGCTCGACTCAAATTAGCTACTCAAAATATTAAAGAAGGTAATCTTGATTTTGAAATGCCAATTGAAGGCAATGATGAAATTGCACATTTGTGCCACGATTTTGAAGAGATGCGAGTTATTCTAAGTAAATCTACGGAAGAAAAAATTAAATTAGATATAGAAGAAAAAGAACTGATTAGTAATATTTCACATGATTTACGAACACCGCTCACAGCAATTAAGGGCTACGTTGAGGGGCTGATAGATGGGGTGGCTGACACACCACAAAAGAGAGAAAAATATTTGAAAACAATATTTAATAAAGCAAATGATATGGACAGGCTTATTAATGAATTAACTATTTATTCAAAAATCGATACGAATAAGATACCATATGTCTTTAAGAGAATTAGTGTAAATGAGTATTTTGATGATTGCTACCAAGAGATAAGGATGGATCTGGAAGCAAAAGGGATAGAACTTGAATATCGTAATCATGCAAATTCTAAGATGTATATAATCGCAGATGCGGAACAACTCAAAAGGGTAATCAATAATATCGTAAGTAACTCTGTTAAATATTTATCTGATAGAAAGGGTCGCATTAAGATCGATATATATGATAAAGGCGATTATGTACATATAAGAATCGAAGATAATGGAAAAGGAATTAGTAAGGAAGGCTTACCACATATATTTGAACGTTTTTATAGAGCCGATTCTTCTAGAAATTCAGCACAAGGTGGAAGTGGAATTGGACTTGCTATTGTAAAAAAGATAATTATCGATCATAATGGGAATATATGGGCTGAAAGTCAAGAAAATATTGGAACAGTAATGCATTTGGAATTATTAAAGGAGGATCAAAGAAATGAGCAAAGTATTAATTGTTGAAGATGAAGAAAGTATTGCAGAAATCGAAAAGGATTATTTGGAGTTAAGCGGATTTAGTGTTGTAATAGAAAAAGATGGTACAGTGGGTCTTACTAGGGCATTGGGTGAAGATTTTGATATTATAATTCTCGATTTGATGCTTCCTGGTTCAGATGGGTTTGAAATATGCAAACGTGTTAGAGAAGTTAAAAATACGCCTATTATTCTTGTCTCTGCTAAAAAAGAAGATATTGATAAAATCAGAGGATTGGGACTTGGAGCTGATGATTATATTACAAAACCATTTAGCCCAAGTGAATTAGTTGCACGTGTGAAAGCGCATCTAGCAAGATATGATAGACTTGTAAGCACAGCAAAGAGCGAAAATGAAATAGTCGAAATCCGTGGAATCAAAGTGGATAAGACAGCAAGAAGAGTATTTGTAAATGGAGAAGAAAGAGTCTTTACTACGAAGGAATTCGATTTACTTACGTTTTTGGCACAGAATCCTAATAGGGTATATACCAAGGATGAATTATTTAGAGAAATATGGGATATGGAATCTATAGGCGATATAGCAACTGTGACTGTTCATATTAAAAAAATTAGAGAAAAAATTGAATTTGATACTTCAAAACCACAGTATATTGAAACAATATGGGGCGTTGGATATCGATTTAAAGTCTGATGTATTTTGCGAAATCAAGCAACAGTAATGAGGAAAAATATGGATTTACAGATTATATATGAAGATGATAAAATGTTTGTTTGCAATAAGCCTACAGGCGTTTTGGCACAAAGTGGAAAGTCTTTTGATGTGGATATGGTAAGTGCACTTATGACTTATCGTAAGAAAAAAGGTGAAGATACATTTGTTGGTGTTATTAATAGGCTCGATCGACAAGTAAGTGGCCTTATGGTCTTTGCAAAAACAAAACAAGAAGCAGCTATATTAAATAAGCTTTTGCAACAGAAGGAATTTAATAAACACTATTATGCGGTCGTTTGTGGAAAACTTGATGAAGACAAAGGTACTTTTGTGGATTACCTATTGAAAGATGGCAAGACCAATACGTCAACTGTGGTATCTAAAGATAGAAAAGATGCAAAGCGTGCTGAACTAGAATATGAAGTCATAAAAAGCATAATTGATGAGAACACCGGTAAGAACTTAACGTTAGTTAAGATTCGTTTAATTACAGGACGACACCATCAAATTCGTGTACAGTTTGCCGTTAGGGGGTTACCCCTTGAGGGTGATAGCAAATATGGTGATGCGGATACTATAAGTATGAATGATAAATCATCCTTACACAAGAATTGTGCCGATGGAATTGCCCTTTGCGCTTATTCACTTCAAATACGAAAACAAGAGTTTGAGATTGAGCCAGAAGCGAGTATATTTAAAATGTTTGAATAGATAGATGCATAATCTTTTATCATAGCGCTAACAATATAATCAATAATGATTATATTGAGGGTGACTTTTATGGATAGAGAGATTAAAAATAAATTAATAATGTTAATGAGTGGAATTGGAGTTACAGGAAGTGTATATTTGATATTTAAGTATATATTTCCAATTGTAGCTCCTTTTGTAATTGCATTTTTATTAGCATATGCAACTGAAAAATCAGTAAAGAGATTGAGTAAAAGGTTTCATGGAAATAAAATCATTGCTTCTAGTATTATTATGTTTTTGTTAGCTGTTGTTTTGATTTCAATTATAGGATTCGTAGGTTATAAAGTAGTTCTTGAGACAAAATCATTTATCAGTAAATATGATTATTATATGGATATAGCGAATACGAAGTTAAATGATATATGTGGTAATCTGGATGGCTGGATGGGAATAAAGGCTGGAGATACAATAAAATTTTTGAATAATAACCTTGATGGATTTATGGCGAAATCCGAGGAAAACATGATCCCTACAATTGTAGATGGGTCTATTCCACTGATATTTAAAATCGTGACTTTTATTGCAGTGTTTTTTATAATACTAATGTCAGTCGTATATATTAGCAAAGATTATGAAAAAATAAAGCAATGGCGCGAGCAATCGATGTTTGCTTCAGAAGTTAAGGTGATAACGGACAGGCTAAATTCATTGGCAAAAATTTATTTTAAAGTACAACTGTTAATAATGCTCTTTACAGCAATCATTTGTACACTTGGATTTCTTTTGATAAGAAATCCATATGCAATTGTGCTGGGAATTGTCCTTGGAATGCTAGATGCATTACCTATGTTTGGAACTGGAACTGTGCTTATTCCGTGGAGTATTTTCATGCTAGTGGTTGGCCATTTTTTTCCTGCGGCAGTATTATTTACGGTATATATTGTTACGTATCTGCTAAGAGAGTTTATGGAATCAAAGTTTATGGGAGATCGTTTAGGAATTGCTCCCTTTACAATGATGGTTATAATATACATGGGACTTGTGCTATATGGGCTATGGGGATTTATATTAGGACCAGTTTCTTACGTTATCATTAAAACAATGATACTTTACTTGAAAACACAACTTGAACGTGGTAAACTTAATAAAATATAACCAGATAGAAACATAGAAAGACTGTTTCTAGTAGTTTGAACGGAAAATAAATGTTAAGAATTGATAAATAAGGAGATCTTAAATGGCAGTGGATAGTAAATTAGTAGAGGCAATCACTTCTATGGAAGTTGATTTTGCACAATGGTATACAGATGTTGTTAAAAAGGCAGAACTTATGGGCTATTCAAGCGTAAAGGGATGCATGATATTTAAGCCATCAGGTTATGCAATTTGGGAAAATATTCAACATGAACTAGACAGACGTTTTAAAGAAGTAGGCGTAGAAAATGTGTATTTGCCAATGTTTATTCCAGAAAGTCTTCTTGAAAAAGAAAAAGATCATGTAGATGGATTTGCTCCAGAAGTTGCATGGGTTACAATGGGTGGATTGAATCAATTACAAGAAAGACTCTGTATAAGACCTACATCAGAGACACTTTTTTGCGATTTTTACAAAGATGAAATTCATTCCTATAGAGATTTACCTAAAATATATAATCAATGGTGTTCCGTTGTTCGTTGGGAAAAGGAAACAAGACCATTTCTTCGTTCAAGAGAATTCTTATGGCAAGAAGGACATACTGTTCATGCAACAGCACAGGAGGCTGAAGCTAGAACACAACAGATGCTTAATTTGTATGCCGATTTTTGTGAGGAAGTTCTTGCAATGCCAGTTATTCGAGGTAGAAAGACAGATAAAGAAAAATTCGCTGGAGCTGAATCAACCTATACAATTGAAGCACTTATGCATGATGGTAAGGGTCTCCAGTCAGGAACAAGCCATAACTTTGGGGATGGATTTGCTAAGGCATTCGGTATTCAATTTACAGATAAAGATAACACATTAAAATATGCGCATCAGACATCTTGGGGTATGTCAACAAGATTGATTGGTGGAATCATAATGGTTCACGGTGATGACAGTGGTCTTGTACTTCCACCAAGAATTGCTCAAATCCAAGTTGTAATCATTCCTATTATGCAAAAAAAGGAAGGCGTTCTTGAAAAAGCTGCTGAAGTTAAGAACATGTTATCTGATTTTAGAGTTAAGGTTGATGATAGCGATAAGAGCCCAGGTTGGAAGTTCTCAGAGCAAGAAATGCGTGGGATCCCAATTCGTATAGAAATGGGACCAAGAGATATTGAAGCGAATCAGGCAATTATTGTTAGAAGAGATACCAGAGAAAAAATAACTGTATCACTAGATGATATTAAAGATAAAGTTGGAGAAATCCTTGAATCGATGCAGATACAGATGCTTGAAAGAGCAAAAGCTCACAGAGATGCTCATACATTTGTAGCGGTTAACTATGAAGAGTTCAAAGAAATAGTTGCTACTAAGCCAGGATTTATTAAGGCGATGTGGTGTGGGGATCAAGCTTGTGAAGACAAGATAAAGGTAGAAACGACAGCTACTTCAAGATGTATGCCATTTGCGCAGGAGAAACTTTCTGATGTGTGCGTATGTTGCGGAAAACCAGCAAAATCAATGGTATATTGGGGTAAGGCTTATTAGAATGAAAAAAGAAGATATTTATGTAGATTTGCCAGAAAATGTAGTTAACATAATATCAAAACTGGAGTCTGATGGAAATCAGGCTTATGCGGTTGGCGGTTGCGTAAGGGACTCAATCCTAAAACGTACTCCGAAGGATTGGGATATTACTACTTCTGCGGTCCCTCAACAAGTGAAGGCACTGTTTAAACGTACTGTTGATACAGGGATTAAACATGGTACAGTTACGATTATGATCGACAAAAATGGATATGAGGTCACAACTTATAGAATTGATGGTGACTATGAAGACGGAAGACATCCGAAGTCAGTCGAATTTTCTGTCAGGTTGGTAGATGATTTACAACGTCGTGATTTTACAATTAATGCTATGGCATACAACAGTGCGACAGGTTTGGTTGATGAATTTAATGGTATTGATGACTTAAATAGTAAAATTATAAGATGTGTAGGTAATCCGAGCGATAGATTCATGGAAGATGCACTTCGAATGATGCGTGCAATTAGATTTTCTGCACAACTAGGTTTCTCAATTGAAGAGCAAACATTAGCAGCGATTAAAGAAATGGCTACTAATATTAATAAAGTAAGTAGAGAAAGAATTCATGTAGAACTTAACAAGACTTTACTTTCAGATCATCCTGAGTATATTATGATGATGCATGAAACAGGACTTACAAAACAAATACTTCCTGTGATAGATGGCGTTTTGTCAGGTAAACGTAGCATGGCAACACTGACAATGCTTAAACTTTCACCCAAAGAGCTAGTTTTAAAGTATGCGGCGCTTCTAAATGATATTATGCCAGATAAGGTTAATGAGACATTAAAAGACCTAAAACTTGATAATTATACTATATCTACGGTAACGAAACTGGTAGCGTGCTCTAAATTGGTAATTCAGGAAAAAGAGCCTGCGGTAAGAGACGTTATACATAAATATGGTAAGGATATTGTTCCACTTATTATTTTACATCAAGAGACTATTTTAAATGCTAAGGAAGCATCAACAGGAATTAAAATGATTAGTGGGAAAAATCATATAGCAGTAGTGAAACGCCTCTACAAAGAAATTATAGATAGAGGAGACTGTATATCCATTAAGGATTTAAATGTGAATGGTTCTGATCTAATGGAATATGGTCTAAAAGGTCCTAAAATTGGAGAAACCCTTGAAGAATTGCTATATATCGTTATGGAAAATCCCAAATTAAATGAAAAAGAAACATTAATTGCAATGATTGAAAATAGATAGTATACAAAAGGTATTTTTTATCCCTCTCTCACATATTATTAGAAAGATATGTGGAGGGGGATTTTTTTGGAATGAATGAAAAATCATTGAGTGTTTTAGAACAATACGATTTTGATGTATACAAAACAAGTCGAGATCGTGGTGGAATTATTTTAAATACCAATCAAGGATTAAAATTGTTATATGAATGTAATAAAGCAGAAGCACATTATGAGCATGAAGATAAAATCACACAAGCTCTCCTACAAACAGGTTTTATGAATGTTGATACCTATTGTAGAAATAAAGAGGGGAAATTAATTGCGATTAGTGATGAAAATAGAAAGTATATTGTAAAAGATTGGTTTGATGGACGCGAATGCGATATTATGAACCTAAGTGATGCATGTGCGGCAGTGAGAACACTGGCACAGTTACATATAAATCTTAATATAATGTCTTCTACTAATGAAGAGATGATGTCAAGTTTGGAATTTGTAAATAACGTAACGGATTATGGGTTCCAATTTTTCAAAAAGACAAAAGAACTCAAAATGGTTAATAATTATCTAAGAAATAAGAAAAAAAGGACAGAGTTTGAACGCATTGCAAGAGATAATTTTCAGATGTTTTATGAAGAAGCGTTAAAGGCTACTAAATTGATTGAGAATTTAAATTATAGTGAGAGGTTGGAAAATGCGAAGAAAACATCTGAGTTATGCCATGGCAACTATTGTTATCATAATGTTTTGTTTTCTAGTAGATGTATTGCAGTTACTAATTTTGATAAGTGTAAAATCAATAGTCAAATTTCTGATTTATATCAATTCATGCGTAAACTTCTTGAAAAAAATAATTGGGACATAAAGCTAGCCTACAAGATGATTGAGGAGTATGATACTATAAAACATATAAGTGACATAGATTTGCAGTTGCTTGCAGTTTTGTTTGCATATCCAGAAAAATTCTGGAAGATCATTAATTATTATTTCAATTCTAACAAATCTTGGATTCCTAGAAAAAGTATAGAAAAGCTTGAAATGGTGATTTCCCAAAATCCATTGCGGGAAAAATTCATTGATACAATTGCATAAATATCCTCATTATGATAGAATCGTTGTAACTGTTCAGTAGATTCACATTATAATGATTCAAGCAATAGTCATTTCTGAATAGTTACCGATCTATACGATACTAAAAGTATTACGATATTAATGGCTTTACTATTTTGATAAAGATAACTTAATAAAATGTACAGTTGTACGAATAGAGGATAGATTATGAAAATTTCAAAAGATCACTTCAATATAAAAGAGATAAAAGTAGTAGTTATATCACTAGTTTTTGTAATGGCAGTTGGATTGATGGCTGGGTGCAGTTCTTCAAGCAAGCAATCGGTCGCGGTTCCAGGAAGTGCGATATTGCCTATTTATAATAAATCAAATTCTAGTACTGAAATATCGAATACGAATGAAATTAAAATGACTGGTGTATTCACATATTTTGACGCAAATAATCAAAAGATGCATTTCGTTGATGTTGAGTCTGGAAGTGAGTATGAAGTCAATTATACAGGTGGAACTGATATTCAAAATAAGCATCAATCAATTATTTCATCATCGCAGATGATATTAGGTGATGTCTTTGATATTGTATGCAACAAGAGCGGAAAAGCACTTTCTATATATGAATCAAGTGATGTTTGGGAAAATTCAGGCATCACTAATTTTGGTGTTAATGAAGCATCATTAATTATGACCATAGGTACAACAAATTACAAATATACTGCTAATACAGTGGCCTTATCGAATAATAGTAAGATAAGTCCTACACAAATAATGAGTCAGGATGTCGTAACTGTTCGTGGAGTTGGATCGTCCATATATTCTGTAACGGTTGATAAAGGCCATGGATATGTGAAGTTTTCCGGATATAGCGCCTTTGTAGGAGGCTATGTTGATATTGGAACAAAATTAATTCTACGTGTGACAGATAACATGGTAGTTACGGCACCTGAAGGTGAATATAAGGTAGCTATGCAGCTAGGAAGTCTGAAAGGTTCGAAAACGGTAGTCATTCAGCGAGATAAAGATATCACTGTAGATTTTAGCGAGTATAAAGCAGAAGTCGTAAAAACGGGAGCAATATTGTTTTCTGTTACGCCTTCGAATGCGGTTATTTATATAGATGGTAGTCAGGTGGACTACAGTCAGGAATTGCAACTTAATTATGGTAGTCATACGTTAGTTATGAAAGCAAATAATTATACTACATATAATGAGACATTTATTGTTAATTCAGTATATGAGAAAAAAATTATTGATATGGTATCAACATCTACTACATCTACAAGCGCAACCAATACTACGACCACTGCAAATTTGACGTCTGGATATGCCGTAAATATAAAATTGCCTGAAGGGGCAGCGGTTTATGTGGACAGTGTTTATATTGGAATTGCACCAGTCTCATTTACGAAGTCATCTGGAAATAAAGTGATTTCATTTACGAAAGCAGGCTGCGCAACAAAGAGCTATACGATTTCAATTGCAAATGCCGCGGGAGATTTGAATTATTCATTTCCTGATATGGAAGCGGAAACAGCCACCACAACTACAACAAGTGCAACAAAATAATTATTTGTTGAATAAGTCATAAAAAAAAGGTATAATTTATAAAATATAGATAAAATTAGAGGATATGCTTTAACATAAGATTAAAAGGTAGACAAGTGTAAGAGAGGTTATAAAATTATGAATGTAAAAATGAATATTCCATTTTCACCTCCAGATATAACGGAAGAGGAAATTAATGCGGTTAGTGAGGTACTTCGATCAGGTTGGCTTACGACTGGACCTAAGACAAAAGCCTTAGAAAAAGAAATTGCAATATATTGTAATACAAGTAAAGCGGTATGCTTGAATTCAGCAACTGCATGTGCAGAGATGGCACTTCGTTTATTCGAAATAGGTGAAGGTGATGAAGTGATTGTCCCGGTCTATACTTATACGGCATCAGCAAGTGTTGTTTGCCACGTAGGGGCGAAACTAGTATTAGTAGATACTGCACCAGGTTCCTATCACATTGATTACGATGCACTTGAGAATGCAATCACAGAGAAGACAAAGGCGATTATTCCAGTTGATATAGCAGGAGTAATGGCAGATTATAATAGGATATTTGAGATCGTTGAAGCGAAGAGAAGCTTATTTAAAGCTTCTAGCAAGATGCAGAAAGCACTTGGAAGAATTCTTGTGTTGTCAGATTCAGCACATGGGTTTGGTGCAAGCCGGTTGGGAAAGATGAGTGGAGAAGTCGCTGATTTCACGAGCTTTTCATTTCATGCTGTCAAGAATTTTACGACAGGAGAAGGTGGAGGCCTTGTTTGGAGAGATATAGATGGAGTTGATAATGAAGAAATCTATAAGAAACTTATGCTTCTAACGTTACAC
>Ga0302210_10000979_pt1 | contig 12397 bp, 10 predicted proteins | sample II_Fen_E3_2_FD_198793 | JGI IMG/M metagenome (GOLD analysis project Ga0302210, IMG submission 198793) | Peat permafrost microbial communities from Stordalen Mire near Abisko, Sweden - II_Fen_E3_2 | ecosystem: Environmental > Terrestrial > Soil > Wetlands > Permafrost | place: Sweden: Abisko... | reverse complement strand
TTTTTTATCATTACAGCAAACACTTTTCTCGACAAAAGCTTATATATACTTATATAATGTTGATTTTTTACTTATTATTGCTTATAATATAAATACATAGTAAGTAAGGAGTATGATTCATATGTCACAAGAGGAACGTTTGTCCATTATTCTTCACTATTTAAAAACGCACAAAGAAATGTCGATCCCTTCAATCTGCCAGCAGCTCTCAATCTCACGCACAATAGCTAGAAGCGACATTTTAAAACTCTTAGAACAAAAACGAATCGTCGTAAATAAAAATCATATTCATATATTATAGAAAAGAGGTTTCTTATGCATCAAGAAGAACGCTTACTTGCCATATTCACCTACCTAAAAGAACATCAGAAGATGTCGATCCATACGATTTGTGATCAGTTACATGTTTCGCGTGACACAGCCAGACGAGACATTTTAAAACTCTTAGAACAAGGTACCGTTACACGTACCTATGGCGGTATCAGTCTACCTGTTTTAAAAAATTCAATTAAAGAATATCGTGAGCGCTTGCAAGAAGGCTCTGCCGAAAAAGAACGGATTGCACAAAAAGCTTATGAATTCATTCAAAAAAATGGTCATTATTTTTTCGATGTTTCAACTGCCGTCCGTTTCTTAGCGCAAAAAATTGAAAAACCTATTTGGGTTCTCACCCACTCACTCGATAACGTAGAAGTATTATCAGAAAAAGAACACGTTCAAGTTGCCTCTACGGGCGGATCCTTACAACCACAAAATCGTTTTTTTTATCATCCGGGCTGCACCGACTATATTGATTCCCTACATTTTGATGCCGCCTTTTTAGGTACTGCAACCATCAACAAGCAGGGTTTGTATTATACTGATGAAGAAGATGCCTTTATTAAAAAAGCCGTTATAAAAAAAGCCGACTGTGTCATCGTTTTAGCGGAAGCCGAGAAATTTAATGCCACCAGTTACCATAAAGCTGCGGGGTGGGAACAGATCGATATTCTCATCACGAACGAGGAACCACCGCTCGATATGAAACGCAACTTTATGCTGCATAAAGTTCAAGTTATCGTGGTCTGATTGATTCAATAAATAAGGGAGTTGATTCTTATGTCTACTTACAAAATGATTTGCCTTGATATTGATGGCACACTTTTAAATTCAAAACACGAAATCACCCAATCCGTAAAAAATTCTATACAAAAAGCTGTCACAGAAAAAAACATTACCATTATCCTTGTTTCAGCAAGGATGCCAAAAGGAATCCTTTTTCTACAAAAAGAACTTGGTATTGATTTTCCCATCATCAGTTACAGCGGTGCTTTAATTTTAGATCAAAACCAAAATGTTTTACACCAGGAAATACTAAATCTCAATGACGTCCAACGTATTTATGCAGCGGCAATAAAACTGCAAGCACATCTTAGTATATATAAAGAAGATACTTGGTATATCGAAAAAAATGACGTCTGGTCCAATCAAGAAAGTGACATCACCGGGATTTGTCCTGAAATACAGCCTTTCGATAAGCTTTTCACTCTATGGAATAAACAAAAAACTGGACCGAATAAACTTTTATTTATGGCTGACCCTGAAATCATCCAAACTTTAAAAAATTCACTCGCGGCAAAATCCATAACCAGTTATTGTTCAAAACCAACCTATTTAGAAATAGTCCCTAGCTGTGCTTCAAAAACAAATGCCATAAAACACCTAGCTAATATCGACTCTATTTCCACAAAAGAAATTATGACCATCGGTGATAATTATAACGATATTGATATGCTGGAATCCGCTGGACTTGGAATTGCGATGGGCAATGCTCCCGATGCTGTCAAAATCCACGCTGCTGCTACAACAGCATCAAATGATAAGGACGGTGTCGCCGTTGCAATTGAAAAATATTGTTTAAGCTAATTATTCCGATTCTTTATGGTATAATAACGATAGTCTTATTACTAAGATAGATCATTTTGAAGGATTGGTGATTTCCTCTATGGCAAGATTATCGAAACGCATTCAACAAAAAATTACAAAACAAGTTGAACCCTCAACAAAAAAAGACCGCCCTGGACGCGATTTTTGGCTCATTGCTATCATTTGCTTAAATCTATTTATTTTAGCTTTGGGCTGGTCAACACTTGATACACCAAGTCTACTCATGTATGTGCTGCTTGCATTGTCGCTGATTTCCATCTATGTGCGAAAACATGTCGATATACCAGAAAAATTTAATCCCTATCTTGATAAAGCAGGCTTAATCACGATAGGCGGTGCCTGTATTATATTCGCTTATGTTTGTTATTTAAAATTCATCTCTTAAAAGAAATAAACTACATTCATTTTTCAACCATGAGCATTCGGTATATATAATAAAAATGGTAAGATTTCACAAACGAAATCTTACCATTTTTATTATATATTAATAATTTTTAGCTACAACTTGAAAGAAGTCTTGCGGATGATCACAAACGGGGCAAGTTACCGGTGCAGTTGTTCCTACCGAAACATAGCCACAATTTGAACATTGCCATATTACTTTCTCATCTTTTGTAAAAACTTTATCTTCTTCAACATTCGTCAGCAAGAGATTGTAACGTTCTTCATGATCTTTTTCAATTTTAGCTACAGCTTCAAAAAGATAGGCAATTTTGGTAAAACCTTCTTCTTTGGCGATTTTTGCAAACCCAGGATACATGGAAGTCCACTCATAATGTTCACCTGCAGCAGCATCTTTTAGATTTTCATTTGTGGTTCCAATCCCGTGAACCAATTTAAACCAAATTTTTGCATGTTCTTTTTCATTGCCGGCAGTTTCCGCAAAAAGATTGGAAATTTGAACGAAACCATCTTTTTTTGCTTTTGCCGCATAATACGTGTACTTATTTCTTGCCTGCGATTCACCGGAAAATGCTTCCAATAAATTTTTTTCTGTTTGTGAACCTTTTAATTCCATTAAAATCTCCCCTTTTGATTTCATTTTATTCTATAACCGCTATGGTCATAGAGCAAACTATACCTATAAGAATGGTTGTAAAAAGAACCATTCTTTATATTGATCGATTAAAAAGTCAAGGCATATACTTCAGAAGCTTAAAAACAAAAAATCCACAAAAAAGTCTTTTCTATCTCTTTTATTGTAGTATTTTCAAAACTTGATGTCAATTGAAATCCTTTTTTCAGGCATTTTTAGCGGGAATCGGACCTCTCGACAATGCAATAGCACCAGTTCGAGCAATTTCAATGATCTCATATTCAGCCAAAACTTCACAAATTGCATCGATTTTACTTTGTTCTCCCGTCAGTTCAATAACAACATTTTCACGGTTTACATCCACGATCTTCGCCCGAAAAATATTAACAACATTAATGATGTCCGCCCGCGTTTGCGGCGTTGCCTTAAGCTTGATCATTACCAGTTCCCGCTTAATTGAGTCCACTTCACTGAGATTAACTATTTTTATCACATCGATCAATTTCGAAAGCTGATTGACAACTTGGTCAAGTTCCAGCTGATCATCCACCGAAACAACAATATTAATCCGTGTTACGTCCACTTCTTCGGTATAGCCAGCCGCAATGCTTTCGATATTAAAAGCACGACGACTGATAAGCCCTGCAACATGTGTAAGCACCCCTGGCTTATTATCGACTAAAACGGCCAATAAATATTTTTTCACTGCGCATCCCTCCCTAGTACCATCTGATCAAGTCGATTTCCACCAGGCACCATTGGCAAAACATCTTCAACTTCTGGCAGTATAACATCAATCAAGGCAGGACCTTTATGCGAAAGTGCTTCTTGTAGTGTAGCCTCTAGTTCAGCTAGTTCATTGATCCGATACCCAGCAACCCCCATTGCTTCCGCTAGTTTCACAAAATCAGTCTTGCCATTCAACCGCGACTGCGAATAACGTTCCCCATAAAACATGCGCTGCCATTGTGTCACCATACCTAAAACATGATTATGCAAAACTATTATTTTTACATCAATATCATAATCAGCAGCGGTTGCCAGTTCTTGACAATTCATCATAATGCTGCCATCTCCGGTAAATAAAACAACGGTATTGTTTTGTCGACCAAGTTTAGCCCCAAGCGCCGCAGGAAGACCATACCCCATCGTACCCAATCCACCTGATGTCAGTAATTTTCTTGCTTTGCCAAATTTATAAAATTGTGCCGTCCACATCTGATGCTGTCCAACATCGGTCACAACAATCGTATCACTATCCATTAATTCATTGACTTTTTCAATAAGCTGCTGTGGCATAATACAACCTGTATCTTGTTTATAAGAAAAAGGCACTTTACTGCCTAGACCAATGACATAAATCCGCCAGGCTGAAAATATGCTTTTAAAGTCATTGGAAAGAGACTTTATTTTACGTGAAAAGATGGGGAGTGACCAACGCAGATCACCCACAACCTTATAATCAACCGGAATATTTTTATTGATCTCAGCTGGATCTACATCAAACTGAACAATTTTTGCCTTAGGAGCAAATTCAGCAATTACTCCCGTTACACGGTCATCAAAACGCACCCCAATCGCAATTAAAAGATCACATTCCATAATAGCCATATTGGCTGCATAAGACCCATGCATCCCCACCATACCTAAATTCCCATCATACGAAGCGGGTACACAGCCTAGCCCCATCAATGTACTTGTAACTGGAATACCTGTCTGCGCAATTATTTTTTGCAATTCTGATCCCATATCAGCTAGTGTCAAACCACCGCCAATAAAAAACAAGGGGCGTTTTGCAGTTTCCACCGCTTCAACAGCCACCTCTATCTCAGCTTCATTGCCGTTAAAATCACCTTTATACCCTTTTAGATTTACACTGTTTGGATATATATAATTAAATTCAGCCGCAAAAACATCTTTGGCTATATCAATCACAACCGGGCCTGGGCGTCCCGTTCGAGCAATAAAAAAAGCCTCTTTCATTACACGCGGCAGCTCTTCAACATTTTTTACAAGATAATTATGTTTTGTAATTGGGGTTGTAATACCGCACATATCGGCCTCTTGAAATGAATCTTTACCAATAAAAGAAGTTCCAACCTGCCCAGTAATACAAACAAGCGGAATCGAATCCATATTTGCCGTTGCAATCCCTGTAACTAGGTTGGTTGCGCCCGGACCAGATGTTGCAATACAGACACCTACCTTGCCCGTTGCCCGCGCATAGCCATCAGCAGCGTGCACAGCGCCTTGTTCATGTTTCGTCAGAATATGTTTGAAGCCCATTTTATATACTGCATCATATAAAGTTAGAACAGCTCCGCCTGGATAACCAAATACAATATCTACCTCTTCTTTTTTTAAGCTTTCAATCACTGCTTGAGCACCATTTATTCTCAACAGCAGCCCCTCCTTTACACTATCACAGTATTTTCATTATATTATATACTATTTGTATACATTGTGTCACTAATTGTTTCTCGTAAAAACAAATTTGTATATTAAGTAAATCTACAATACGTATCATTATTAAATTATACAATCATCCCCTATAAGATTTTTTAATTTTACATTACCCCGCTATTTTTATATGATTTAATTAATAAAATTTATAAAGCGAATTTTCATACATTTTAAAATTCGTTGTATCAAGGAGCGTTGCATATGAAAAAACTTTCCGGACAAAGCAAACTACCCGCTATCATCCTAACATTAGGTACCGTCCTCGTATTATGGTTAATACCTGTGCCAGAAGGCTTAAAACTTCAAGCCTGGCGTTTATTCGCTATTTTTATGGGAACTGTCGTTGGTTTTATATTACAACCAGTCGAATTAGGAACGGTCGCCTTCGTTGCTATGGTTTTTGCTGCCTTAACTGGAGCATTATCCTTTCCACAGGTACTATCATCTTTTAGTGGCAGTACAGTATGGCTGATTGTTTCGGCTTTTATCTTAGCTAGAGCTTTCATCATTACCGGACTCGGTCGCCGCATCGCCTACCTAACAATGCGTGCCTTCGGGGACAGCAGTTTGAAACTTGTTTATTCATTGGCACTCAGCGATCTTATCATTGGGCCAGCCATCCCTTCTAATTCAGCCCGCGCCGGCGGTTTAGTTTTTCCAATTGTCCAAAGTCTGGCTGAAGCATTTGATTCGTATCCTGGCAAATCAGCTCGAAAAATTGGTGCGTATTTAGTTATTTGCGTTTTTCATTTAGATTTAGTAGTTTCCGCAATGTTTTTAACCGCGATGGTTGGAAATCCGATTGCTGTTGGTATTGCAAAAAAAGTTTTGGATGTTGATATTACTTGGATCGGCTGGTTTGTTGCGGCCGTAGTTCCTGGCACAGTTGCCTTATTAGCAATTCCGTATGTGCTTTACAAAGTCTATCCACCTGAAATAAAAGAAACGCCTGAAGCAAAAATCATTGCCGCAAAAGCCTTGACAGATATGGGTCCAATGTCTCGCAGTGAAAAATATTTATTATTCGTTTTTGTGTTTTTGCTCGCATTATGGGCAACGGCTTCTGTTACAAAAATAGAAGTTACTCTGATTGCTTTTATGGGATTAGCTATTTTGCTTTTAACCCGCGTACTCAGCTGGAATGATGTTATCAATGAAAAAAGAGCTTGGGATACGCTAGTTTGGGTCGGCAGTGTTATTACCATGTCGGATTATTTGAACAAAACTGGTTTCATTCCTTGGTTTTCTCATATTTTAGAAAATCAAATGGTTGGTGTTGGCATGATGACAGCCGTTGTACTCTCTTTTGTGATTTATCTGTACAGTCATTATTTCTTCGCCAGCATGTCCGCCCATGTGACGGCAATGTATGCAGCTCTCATTACCCTAGGTGCCGCTGCGGGTGCACCAGCTTTTATTTCCGTCTTTGTTGTAGCAATCGCATCTAATATTTGCGGCTGTTTAACACATTTTGGTACCGGCCCTGCTCCTGTGTATTTTGGTGCAGGATATATAGATCAAAAAACCTGGTGGAAGATAGGTTTTGGGGTATCCCTTATGCATATTGTCATCTGGCTTGGTGTCGGCGGCGTATGGTGGAAAATCCTCGGTTATTGGTAATCTTATATTGATATCCCTTCAGCCGAACGGTGTAAGCGCCCGTTCGGCTTTTTATTTTTTATAAAGGAATGCCTTAACAAGTACAGAATCTATATACTATATGTATTATAGTGTTTTAAGGGGGATCATCTATGGAAGACCGTGATTGGTTAATCATGCAGGCTTTACATGCCGAAAAAAACATAACAAAAACCGCACAATCACTCTATATGTCACAGCCCGCGCTTACGTCGAGACTCCAGCATATCGAACGGGAATTTGGTGTAAAGCTCGTTCACCGCAGTACCAAAGGAATCCAATTCACGGCTGAAGGTGAATATCTTGTCACATCTTCAAGCGCCATTGTCGATCGATTTAATCTTATTAAAGAAGAAATTAAAAATTTATCCCAGCAAAATGCTGGTACCTTGGAAATCGCTGCCTCAAACTATTTGACAATGTATACGCTTCCCCATCTCCTGAAACGATTTAAAACCGAATATCCCAATGCAAAATTCAAAGTAACCACAGACTGGACCAAAAACATTTTCAGTCTTATTTATAACCAAAAAGCCCATGTTGGCTTTGTCAGCGTCGACTATGGTGGCTGTAAAGATATGCATCTTTTATATGAAGAACCGATCTGTATCGCATCAACAACACCTTTTGACTTTTATGATCTGCCAAACTTACCCCGTATCGAATATAAAAGTGACTATCTATTAAAATCACAACTTGATAAATGGTGGCGAGAAAATTTTGAGCAACCACCAACCATCAGTATGATGGTTGATAAATTAGCAAATTGTAAGGAAATGGTGAAATTTGGTCTCGGTTATGCGATACTACCATTACGCATTTTGCATGACATTCCTAATATTCATCGCTTAGATTTGAAAAACAAAGAAAATCAGCCAATAACCCGAAAAACATGGATGATCTGCAACGAAAGTTCCATGGAGCTTCCACTGGTCAATCTATTTGTCGATTTCGTGAAAGCATCGCATTTATAATGACCTTTACCTACGTCAAAATATAAAAAACGACAGAGCCGCCAGGGTTCTGTCATTTTTTGTTTTATGCATTTAAAATATTACCTTTTGTATTTTTCACATAATCTCGTAAGTTCTTTACGTATATCTAAAGTAAAATCTGCTTTTTCAGTACACCATTGCCAATTTGTACCAACGGTTCCCGGTTTGTTCATTCGTGAATCACTACCAAGTCGCAATAAGTCTTGCATTGGTACAATGACGGTGCTTGCATTCGACGCATAAGCAAACTCAATTAGTTTTTCACAAACATCCATTGGAATTGCAGCATCCGCCCCAATTAAACCCGCTACTGCTTCTAATGTTTTGCCATCAATATTTTCTGTTGCCCAGCCCACGGTCGTATTATTATCATGTGTTCCAGTATAAACAACACAATTTTGATTGCATACGAACCCAAGCCGTTCCATTTCATTAAGATACAGTTCAAAATGCAAAACTTTCATGCCAGGAAAACCACATTCATCTTTAAGATTTTCGACTTCTTCTGTGATAATGCCTAAATCTTCAGCAATAATCGGTAATTTCCCAAAATATTTTTCCAGTACCGCAAAAAAATGTCGTCCTGGTCCTTGAACCCATTCTCCATCAATAGCCGTTGTAGCTGCACCGTCTACTTCCCAATACGATTCAAAGCCACGAAAATGATCTACTCGAATAATATCCACCATCGTCAACAGTGTTTTGAACCGGTTGCGCCACCACAGATAATCATCTTGTTTCATCTGATCCCAGCGGTAATGAGGATTCCCCCAAAGTTGTCCCGTTGCACTAAAATAATCAGGTGGTACACCAGCTACAGTAAGTGGATGTCCTGCTTCATCCAGTAAAAATAATTTTTGATTTGCCCATACATCAGCGCTGTCATGGGCAATGAAGATCGGCATATCGCCAATAATTTCAATACCTTTACCATTGGCATATTCCCGTAAATTTTTCCATTGTTTAAAAAATTCATATTGCAAAAATTGATAGTACGCAATTTCCGTACAGAGCAACTTACGATATTTCATCAAAGTTTCTGGTTGCCGTGAAATCAATGCCTTATCCCAGGTATTCCAGGCAGTTTCCTTAAATTGTTTTTTTAGCGCCATAAAAAGAGCATAGTCGTCGAGCCACACTTTATTTTCTTCACAAAAGACCTTATAAGAACTGTTCTCTTCTGCTTCCACAAATTTTTGATGCGCTTTACGAAGACATTTTTCTTTAAATGCCCAAACATCTTCAAAATAAACACAATGACATACATCCGCAACCGGAGCCTTAATATCCTGAGCCGTAAGTAACCCTTCATCAAAGAGCTGCGTCAAAGAAATAAGCATCGGATTTCCCGCAAAAGCCGAAGGAGACTGATACGGGGAATATCCATATCCAACGGGATTCAACGGCAGAATCTGCCATAAGCTCTGCTTTGCCTCCACTAAAAAATCAACAAAATCATAAGCTGACTTGCCGAAATCACCAATTCCATACTGTGATGGCAAGGATGTCGGATGCATTAAAATCCCAGCGCGACGTGGCAGTTGCTCAGCTTCGGAAACCATCTGATAGACAAGTCCCGTCAACGCCTTGATCGTAACCGTCAACTTACCATTATGAACCATAACCATCTCGCCATTATGGAATACTTCCGTAAGTGCTCCACAAGCTATCCCATGTACATCCAATTCGACCGTCCGCTCATGCACTTTACTGCGATTGAGTAAAACAAGAAACACCTCATTATCCGCTTCTTTGCCAAAAACATCTTTATTCCTTTCAAGAACCCTTGCATACGCATATACATCATCCGTATCATAGACTGGAATCAACTTACCAGTTTGTAAAACAACATGCTGATTTCGCAGTGCTATCACACGTTTATACCAATCCAGCAGAACTTTATTTTCTTTCCCCCAAGTATAAGTACCACGATTGTAAGGATCTTTAAAGCCTTGCATTCCAATTTCATCCCCATAATATACACAAGGCACCCCCGGAAATGTCATCTGCCATAAAACTGCTAATTTCAGACGCGCTAAACCTAGTTGAAAATGCTCTTGATCCATACGATATTTCCCTTGATTCACTGCCGGCATTCCTTCATAAAAAGGCGCTTCGCCTAATGTTGTGATCACACGTTCCACATCATGACTATCAATAAGATTCATCATTGCATAAAAATTTTCAATCGGATAATTTTCTTGCAGACTCAAAAGTTTCCGATTCGTTTGAGCTGCATCTACATAGTTTAAGAGAAAATCTAAAACAATCCGCCGGAACGGATAATTCATTGCTGAATCCATCTCTTGTCCACAAAGATACTCCCGTGTTGATCCATAACTAATCTTATTAGAAGCATCTTCCCATACCTCGCCAATCAAAACAGCGTCTGGATTTTCCTCCTTGAGAACTTGATAGAATCGTTGTGAAAAAGCTGCCGGAAGTTCATCTACCACATCAAGCCGCCAACCACTAGCACCTTTTTTGAGCCAACTTTTCAACACGCTGTCTTCTTGATTGATAATGAAATCCATATAGGATGGTGTGGTTTCATTCACATTTGGCAATGTATGAAAACCCCACCAGCTATCATATTCATAGGGATAATTATGAAAACTATACCATTCATAGTATGGTGAACGCGTTGATTGAAAAGCACCAATTGAGTCGTAATTACCATCCCGATTAAAATATTTGCTATCACTACCGGTATGACTAAAAACACCATCGATAATAATTGCAATTCCCATATTTTTAGCCGTTTCACACAATACCGTAAAATCTTCATTACTGCCTAACAAAGGATCAATTTTATGATAATCTCCTGTATCATAATGATGATTGCTCGGTGATTCAAAAATCGGATTTAAGTAAATAACAGAGATACCCAATCCTTTTAGATACTGCAATTTTTCGATAATGCCCGTTAAATTCCCACCAAAAAAATCATAGGCCACAATTTCTTTGGTATCAACATCTTTATAATAGCAAGGGGCATCTTCCCAATCGGCATGAATGACGGCACCTTTTTTAGAAATCAATTTATCCCCGCTACGATAAAAACGGTCTGGGAAAATTTGGTACATGGTCGAATGTTTAAACCAATCGGGTGTCACCGCCCCGGTATTGAACACCGTAATTTGGAACGAAGGCGGCACATGATCATAACACTGCCCAATCCCACCCAAATGGTCCATATTGTTTCCATAAAAAAAAGATTTTGTTGCTGTAACAACTACAAAATAATACCAAAGCAGACAGCCTTTATCTGGAACCATAATTTCACAAGTATAATGATCACCATCTGCTCCTGCCGCAATTGTAGACATCGGAACTAATTTTTCTCCAGAACTTTCCTGCCAAATCCTCACAAATACAGAAGATACATTCCCACTCATATTTATATCTAAGCTCAATTTAATACTAGATTTTGCACAAACTGCACCAACCGGATTTCGATAATATGAATGCTGTGAATTATGAATAATTTTCCCTTGTTCCCGCATATTACCTCACCTTTTTTATCAATCAAGTGATGGAAAAAGCCCAACAAGTAGTACAATCCGTACCTGTTAAGCTTCCCACAATTTGATCTATTTCTTTAAACTCATATAGAGGTTTTTATATTGCTGGGCTGATTTTTTCCAACTATAATCACTGGTCATAGCATTTTGAACAATCATCTGCCAAATGGATTGATCGCTATAAGTTCCCAAAGCTTTTTTGATCGCAAATAAAAGTTCATGCGCATTATAATTTGTGAAAACAAACCCATTGCCAGTCTGTTTGTATTTATCAAAAGCTTGAACTGTATCTTTTAACCCACCCGTTTCACGTACAATCGGAATGGAGCCATAACGCAGTGCAATGAGCTGGCCAATCCCACATGGTTCATAACGAGACGGCATAATAAACATATCAGCTGCCGCATAAATTTTATGAGCTAAACTATTGCTGAATGTAATATTTGCCGAAACTTTTTTCGGGAAACGCCAAGCCAGTCCTTTGAACCAGTCTTCATATTCTTTATCCCCCGTCCCAAGGATAACAACCTGCAAGTCTTCATGCTGTAAAAGCTCATCCATGATACGAATGATAAGATCAAGCCCTTTCGGACCAACAAGCCGTGACACAATCGCCAGCATAGGAACTTTACGGCGCACTGGCAGACCAAGTTCTTTCTGCAAAGCTATTTTGTTATCGAGCTTAGAGCTAGCTGAATCCGCATCGTAATTGGCCACAAGATGCCTGTCTGTCTTAGGATTATAGAGATCATAATCGAGTCCATTTATGATACCAACAAGGTTTTTAGAACGTTTGCACAACAAACCATCCAATT
>Ga0302210_10000977_pt1 | contig 12402 bp, 6 predicted proteins | sample II_Fen_E3_2_FD_198793 | JGI IMG/M metagenome (GOLD analysis project Ga0302210, IMG submission 198793) | Peat permafrost microbial communities from Stordalen Mire near Abisko, Sweden - II_Fen_E3_2 | ecosystem: Environmental > Terrestrial > Soil > Wetlands > Permafrost | place: Sweden: Abisko... | reverse complement strand
CGAAATACCTGACATGCGGATTCATACTTGAAGATGGTGCAGATACTGATGTCCTGGAGCAGATTGTCCGTTCTATGGCAGAGACAGCTGCGGAAGCAGGTGTGACGATCGTGGCAGGTGATACCAAGGTAATTGAAGGAACAGGCGGCATCTATATAAACACAGCAGGAGTCGGTTTTGTTCCCGAAGATCTGCAAGTCAGCGCTTCTCTTTGCAAAGAAGGAGATGTTGTACTGGTATCAGGCAATCTGGGTGATCATCATGCAGCAATTCTGAGTACCCGCATGGAGATTGAGAACAAAATTAAAAGTGACAATGCCCCTCTTTGCGAAATGGTGGAAAAGATGAAACAGTCCGGTGTGGAAATCCATGCCATGCGTGATGTGACAAGAGGCGGACTTGCTACAGTTCTGCACGAATTTGCAGTCAGCTCTGACTGCTGTATGGAAATAAAAGAAAGCAGTCTTCCGGTTGCAGGCGATGTGAAAGGATTTTGTGCTTTGCTGGGACTGGAAGCCATGTATATGGGAAATGAAGGGAAAATGATTGTAGTCATTCCGGAAAAAGATGCGCAGAAAGCATTAGAATGCATGAGAAGCAGCCGCTATGGTGAAAATGCTGCTGTGATTGGAACCGTATCACATAAACAGGATAAAACCGTGTTACTCTATACACCGATAGGCGGGATCCGGATTATGACGGAACTGATCGGAGAAGGACTGCCAAGGATCTGCTGATCAAGAGGCAGGTTGCTTTTTTATACTATTCCCGATAAACTGAAAGGGTAGATGCCAAAATCTGGCATTTGCTCTTTTTTAGATAAAAAAATTTTAATATAAAATATTTTATAATACAAAATATAGGGAGGAACTGCATTTTGGAAATATGCATTTCGGTCAGAAATCTGGTTGAATTTCTGATGCGATCAGGTGATCTGGACAATAGAAAAACCGCATCAGCAGAAGATGCCATGCAGGAAGGCAGCCGGATACATCGCATGCTGCAGCGCAGGGCGGGATCTGACTATCTGGCTGAAGTGGTTTTAAAATACAGTTATGAGACTCCGGATTATACGGTTCAGATTGAAGGCAGAGCTGATGGTATTATTTCGGGAGAAACAGCAGAGAAGATAAGCCGGGAAATCCAGGATGAAAGTAGTCTGCAATCAGAGGCGGTAATATCTGTACGGCAGGATGCCGGAGCTGAAGAGAAGACAGGACAGATTGTTGTAGTAGATGAAATCAAAGGAGTATACAGGGATGTTGAAAAAATAGAGAAGCCACAGCCGGTACATCTGGCACAAGCCTTGTGTTATGCTTTTATTTATGCAGAGCAAAATGATATGTCGCAGATGTTTGTACGTATGACTTACTGCAATCTGGAAACAGAAGAGATCAGATATTTTCTCAGCACTTATACGAGAGAGGAACTAAGAACGTGGTTTCGGGATAGAATGCAGGAGTACCGGAAATGGACCGATTATCAGTATGAATGGACAAAGATCAGGCAGAATTCTATTCATCAGATGCAATTTCCATTTGCTTATCGTGAAGGACAAAAGGAGCTGATTACCTATGTATATCAGACAATCTCCCATAGCAGAAAACTTTATCTGGAAGCTCCAACCGGAGTTGGAAAAACAATTTCTGCTGTATTCCCGTCCATCAAGGCAGTCGGTGAAATGCTGGCTGACAAAATTTTTTATCTGACCGCCAAAACCATTACCAGAACTGTTGCTGAGGAGACATTCCGCATTTTAAGAGAGCAGGGACTGCATTTTAAAACAGTGGTTCTGACAGCCAAAGAGAAAATGTGTTTTCAGGAAGAAACAGACTGCAATCCGATTGCCTGCCCTTATGCAAAAGGTCATTTTGACAGGATTAATGAGGCAGTATTTGATCTGTTGACCCATGAGGTCAGCTTTACAAGGGAACTGATTGAAGAGTATGCCAGAGTGCATCAGGTATGTCCGTTTGAAATGTGTCTGGATATGAGCTTATTCTCAGATGGAATTATCTGTGACTATAATTATGTGTTTGATCCGCATGTTTATCTCAGAAGATTTTTTTCGGAAGGGATGAAGAAAGACTATATTTTTCTGATTGATGAAGCACATAATCTGCTGGAGCGCGGGCGGGATATGTATAGTGCCAAAGTCAGAAAAGAAGATTTCCTGGCATTGAGAAAACTGGTCAATGAACAGGTGCCCGGAATTGGAAAAGCAGCAGAGCGCTGCAGCCGTGATCTTCTGAAACTGAAAAAGGAGTGTGAAACCTACCAGATTCTGGACAGTATAGAGACTTTTATGCTGTCGCTGAACAGGTTAACCAGTGTCATGGACAAATACCTGGAAGATCACAGGGAAGGGGCGGTCAGGAAAGAATTGCTCGAGTATTATTTCATGATCTCACATTTCCTGATGATCTATGACAGAATGGATGAAAATTATGTTATGTATTCAGAAATGGAACAGAATGGTACTTTTGCAGTCAGGCTGTTATGTGTGAATCCATCGGTAAATCTACAGGAGTGCATGAAACGCAGCAGAAGCAGTATTTTGTTTTCCGCGACCCTTCTTCCCATACAATATTACAAGCAGCTTCTGGGTGGAGAAGAGGGTGATTATGAAGTTTATGCTGAGACTGACTTTGATCCGGAGAAACTCCGGATTATGATAGCAGGAGATGTGACCAGCAGCTACAAAAGACGCGGAAAAGGAGAATATAAACGGATTGCTTCTTATATTAAGGAGATCATAGGAGCAAAGAAAGGAAATTACATGGTGTTTTTCCCATCACATTCGTTCCTGAAAGAAGTCTATGAAATCTATATCAGTGACTTTTTAGAAGAAGAAATAGAAGAATGTGTCATACAGGAAGATCATATGGATGAAGAAGCACGTGTGAATTTCCTGAATCGTTTTGTACAGTCAGAGTGGGATGCTGAAGAACTGGAAAAAGGAAGTATAGACAAAAGTGCCATATTAGGTATGGCGGATCTTCAATCTGTAATTCAGATGGAAGTAGAGGAAGAACAAGAGCGGTCACTGATAGGCTTCTGTGTCATGGGCGGTATTTTCAGTGAAGGCATCGATTTGAAAAGAGACCGTCTGATCGGAGTGATCGTGGTTGGAACCGGCATTCCTCAGGTGGGAAGTGAAAGGGAGATTATGAAAAGCTTTTTTGATCACCCGGGACATCGTGGTTTTCAATATGCCTATCAATATCCCGGAATGAATAAAGTGACCCAGGCAGCAGGACGTGTGATCAGAACGGCAGAGGATATTGGTATAGTTGTTCTTCTGGATGAGAGATTCCTGCAGGACAGTTATCAGAGAATGTTCCCCAGAGAATGGAAGCAGTATTATCCTGTCACGCTGCAGTCAGCAAGGCAATGTGCCTGCGAGTTCTGGGATAAATGGGGAAAACAAGAAATTAACCGTTCAGGTCAATAAATTGTATAAAATAAAAATGACTATATATTGTAGTATTAGTAACAACTGACCACAATAAAATGGTTACATAAAATCCGGTAAAATAGTATTATGTTACATGATTTTCAGAGAATGTATTTGAAAATAAACTTGACAGATCATAAATTACAATGATGTTATTCACAGGGATAAAAAAATGACAGAGGTGTTAAAATGTGGATAACTCTAAATAAAAGGGCGTAATATTGAGAGATATGACCGATATGCCGTAAATATCCACATAAAAATGTGGATAAAGTGGATGAAAAAACTAAAAAAATACTGTAACAGTCAATTTTGCAAAGAATGGATTATGTCAACAAAATGAATGGAGAAAAATATGTGGGCTGCTGAAAGTGTATTTTATCAGATCTATCCGTTGGGTTTTTGCGGAGCTCCTTTTGAAAATGATGGGATTTTGGTATCCCGAATCCGAAAAGCGGCAGATTGGATTCCTCATTTGAAGAAGCTGGGCATCAGTGCAGTTTATTTTGCACCGGTGTTTGAGTCAGATACGCATGGATATAACACAAGAGATTTTGGAAAAATTGATGTCCGGCTTGGTACGAATGAGGATTTTGCATATGTATGCAGGGAATTTCATCAAAGCGGGATCAGGATCATTCTGGATGGTGTGTTCAATCATGTAGGAAGGGGATTTTGGGCATTCCGGGATGTTCAGGAAAAACGGGAAAAATCCAGATATGCTGACTGGTTTCATCTCCGCTTTGATGGAGAAAGCAGATTTCAGGATGGTTTCTGGTATGAAGGCTGGGAGGGTAATGATGATCTTGTCAGACTTAATCTGCAGAATGAAGAAGTGATACAGCATATTCTGGACAATGTCAGGGAATGGGTCAGGCTCTATGAGATCGATGGACTCAGGCTGGATGTGGCATATTGTCTGGACCGGAATTTTATCAAAAGGCTGAGATCTTACTGTGATAATCTGAAACAGGATTTTTTTCTTCTGGGCGAGATGCTGCATGGCGACTATAACCAGCTTATGAACGATGAAATGCTGCATTCTGTGACCAATTATGAGTGCTATAAGGGACTCTATTCCAGTTTTAACAGCGGTAATATGTTTGAAATCATGCATTCACTTCTCAGGCAGTTCGGACCGGAAAACTGGACTCTTTATAAGGGAAAGCATCTTTTTTGCTTTGTGGATAACCATGATGTGACAAGAGTGGCAAGTATTCTTCAGCAGGAACAGCATATTCCACTGATCTATGCCATGATGTTTGCAATGCCCGGCATTCCCTGTATATATTATGGGAGCGAATGGGGAGCGAAAGCAAAGAAAGAGGAAGGGGATCCGGCACTGAGACCCTGCTTTGAGAAACCGGAGTGGAATCAACTGACAGGTTTTCTGGCCGGACTGGTAGCAATCCATACACAAAACCAGGCACTGCTGTATGGGTCTTTCAGATCAGTTTATCTGACCAACCTGCAATGCATTTTTGAAAGACAAACAGAAGAAGAGACGATCCTGTTTGCGCTGAATGCATCTTCTGAGGAAGCGGCCGTTTCTTTCGGGGAAGAGCTGGAAGCAGAAGATCTGATCAGCGGACAGCAGAAGAAACTGCAGCAGAATGAGAAGATGGCGCCTTATAGTGTAAATTATTGGAAAGTGAGAAAATTTTAAGAATTCAGAAGTGATTTCAGATGCAGAACGGACAATAAAAAAATCTTGTATGTAAAAAAATACATAAAATTATCCTAAAAAACAGTGGTCAAAAGATATGAAAGGGTTTAAAATAAACAGATGATGTATTTTTAGAAGTACTTTAATCGTATCGAATATTTAAGGAGGAAAACACATGAGTAGAAAGAAATTGACGATGGATGGCAACACAGCTGCCGCTCACGTATCCTATGCATACAGTGATGTTGCTGCAATCTATCCTATCACCCCGTCTTCACCTATGGCTGAAGTCACAGATGAGTGGGCTTCTGCTGACAGAACAAACATTTTCGGTCAGACAGTAAAAGTAACAGAGCTTCAGTCCGAGGCAGGTGCAGCCGGAGCAGTTCACGGTTCCCTTGCAGCTGGCGCCCTTACAACAACTTATACAGCTTCCCAGGGACTTCTTTTAATGATCCCTAACTTATATAAGGTGGCAGGAGAATCCCTCCCAGGGGTATTCAATGTTTCTGCAAGAGCAATCGCAAGCCATGCACTTAATATTTTCGGAGATCATTCCGATGTATATGCATGCCGTCAGACCGGTTGTGCCATGCTGGCATCCGGAAGCGTTCAGGAAGTAATGGATATTACACCTGTAGCACATCTGTCAGCAATTAAAGGAAAAGTTCCGTTCATCAACTTCTTTGATGGTTTCAGAACATCACACGAAGTACAGAAAGTTGATGCATGGGATTATGCAGATCTGAAAGATATGGCAGATCTGGATGCAATTAAAAAATGCGCTGAACCCGAACCATGCAAGAGAAATGGGATCTGCTCAGAATCCGGATATTTTCTTCCAGGCAAGAGAAGCATGCAATAAGAATTATGATGCTCTTCCGGCAATCGTTGAAGAATACATGGACAAAGTCAACAAAAAGATCGGAACCAATTATGGTCTTTTCAATTATTACGGAGCTCCGGATGCAGAACATATTATCATCGCAATGGGTTCTGTATGTCAGACAATTGAGGAAACAATTGATTTCCTGACATCCAAAGGACAGAAAGTCGGTGTAATCGAAGTACATCTTTACCGCCCATTCTGTGCAGACCGTCTGCTCGAGAAAATTCCGGCAACTGTGAAACAGATCACAGTACTGGATCGTACCAAAGAGCCTGGATCAATTGGCGAGCCTCTGTATCTTGATATAGTAGCTTCTCTGTATGATTCAAAATTCAAGAACATTCCTATATTTTCAGGAAGATATGGTCTGGGATCCAAAAATACTACACCAAGCGAAATCAACGCTGTATATAAAAATGCAGAGAAGAAACGCTTCACAGTAGGTATTGTGGATGATGTAACAAACCTCTCCCTTCCTATCAATGAGTCTATTCATTCCGAGCCTACAGACAGAGTAAGCTGTAAATTCTGGGGTCTGGGAGCTGATGGTACAGTAGGTGCCAATAAGAACTCTATCAAGATCATTGGTAATCATACAGATAAATATGTTCAGGCATATTTTGATTATGATTCCAAGAAATCAGGCGGACTGACAACTTCTCACCTTCGTTTTGGTGACAGTCTGATCAAATCTACCTATCTGATTAAAAAGGCAGACTTCGTAGCTTGCCACAATCCGTCTTATGTAAGAAAATACAACATGGTTCAGGATCTGAAGGACAATGGAACATTCCTTCTGAACTGCCAGTGGAGCGATGCTGATCTGGATAAGGAACTTCCGGGACAGGTAAAAAAATATATTGCAGATCATCACATCAACTTCTATACCATTGATGGTATCAAGATTGGTAAAGCAATTGGACTTGGCGGAAGAATCAATACCGTTCTGCAGTCTGCATTCTTTACACTTGCCAACATTATTCCGGTAGAAGATGCAAAGAATTATATGAAAGAAGCAGCTGAGCACAGTTACCGTAAAAAGGGTGATAAGATTGTTCAGATGAACTTTGATGCAATCGATGCAGGATCCAACGCATTCCACAAAGTTGATGTACCGGCTGAATGGACAAACAGCAAAGAAGAAGGTCTTGACTATGAAAAAATTTCTGACAGACCTGAAGTAGAAAAGTTTGTTAAGAATATTCAGACACCAATCAACTCTCAGGAAGGAAATAATCTGCCTGTATCTGCATTCATGGATTATGTTGATGGATCTACTCCATCAGGATCTTCTGCTCATGAAAGAAGAAAAGTTGCAGTAGATGTTCCTGTCTGGGATGTTGAAAACTGTATTCAGTGTAACAGATGTGCACTTGTATGTCCTCACGCTGTAATCAGACCTGTTGCCCTGACAGAAGCAGAACTGGCTAAAGCACCAAAGAACATGCCGGTTGCAGATATGATCGGTATGCCTGGATACAAATTTGCAATCACAGTATCCGTGGCGGACTGTACAGGATGCGGTTCCTGCGCGAACGTATGTCCTGGAAAGAAGGGTGTAAAAGCTCTGAATATGTCTGCAGCAGCAGAACATCAGGATCAGCAGGTATTGTTCGACTTTGCAAAACCGCTGCCTGAGAAACAGGATGTTATTTTAAAATTCAAAGAAACAACAGTAAAGGGAAGCCAGTTCAAGAAACCTCTTCTTGAGTTCTCTGGCGCTTGCGGCGGATGCGGCGAGACACCTTATGCAAAACTTGTTACACAGCTTTTCGGCGATAGAATGTATATTGCAAATGCTACAGGATGCTCTTCAATCTGGGGCAACTCTTCACCTTCCACACCGTTTACGGTAAATAGTAAGGGACAGGGTCCTGCATGGTCCAACTCTCTGTTTGAAGATGCAGCTGAATTCGGTTATGGTATGGAACTTGCTCAGAAAGCACTCCGCGGACGTCTGAAAGACGAAGTGGCTGCACTTGCTGAAAAAGATAAAACCGTTGCAGAAGCAGCAAAGGAATGGATCGATACCTATACAGTAGGTGCAACAAACGGCACTGCTACTGAAAGACTGGTAGAAGCACTGACAAAATCCAACAAAGAAGAAGCAAAAGCTATTCTTGCAGAAAAAGATTTTCTTGCAAAGAAGTCTCAGTGGATATTTGGTGGAGACGGCTGGGCATATGATATCGGTTTCGGCGGCGTAGATCATGTTCTTGCAAGTGGACAGGATATCAATATTCTGGTAATGGATACAGAATTATATTCCAATACAGGCGGACAGTCTTCTAAGGCAACACCTATTGGTTCTACTGCAAAATTTGCAGCAACAGGTAAAGACGTAAAGAAAAAGGATCTTGCAGGCATGGCAATGAGCTATGGCTATGTATATGTAGCACAGATTTCCATGGGAGCAGATTTCCAGCAGACGCTGAAAGCAATCAGCGAAGCAGAAGCTTATGAAGGACCATCTCTTGTCATCGCTTATGCTCCATGTATCAATCATGGTATCAAGATTGGTATGTCAAAAGCTCAGACAGAGGAAGCAAAAGCTGTAGAAGCCGGATATTGGTATAATTTCCGTTACAATCCGGAATTCAAGGGCGTAGAAGGCAAAAATGCATTTATGCTTGACAGCAAAGCTCCTACAGGATCATTCAGAGACTTTCTGGCTGGAGAGAACCGTTATGCTTCTCTTGCAAAAGCAAATCCGGAGAGAGCAGAAAAACTCTTCTCTGAAGCAGAAGAATTTGCTAAGGAAAAATATGAATATCTGACAAGATTAGTAACACTTTATGGAAATGACTGATTCTGAAGATCGGTTATAACACTTAGACACGAGGCGGAAGAAATCAGATTTCTTTCGCCTTCAGTGTCATTTATGGAAACAAATGATTTTACATCATAGAAAGGCAGGAAAGGTAAACATGAAAGCTGTAAAATTAAGAGAAGGCATTTACTGGGTAGGTGCCATTGACTGGTCAATCCGTAATTTCCACGGCTATATCACCGATCAGGGAACGACCTACAATGCCTATCTGATTATAGATGAAAAAATTACTTTAATAGATACGGTAAAGGCTCCGTTTGCTGAGGAGATGCTGGAAAGAATCAGAAGCATTGTTCCGGTTGAAAAGATTGATGTTGTGATTTCCAACCATGTTGAAATGGATCATTCCGGTTCCTTGCCCAGAATTATGGAGTTATGCCCGAATGCAAGCATTTATACCAGTACACCAAATGGTGTGAAGGGGCTGACTGCTCATTACGGAGCAAGTGACAAATATATTCCGGCAGCAAGCGGAGACCAGATCTCACTGGGCAAAAGAACCCTTCATTTTACAGGGACGCCGATGCTTCATTGGCCGGATAATATGGTGACTTACTGTCCGGAAGAGAAGATACTGTTTTCCAATGACGCCTTTGGCCAGCATCTTGCAACAACAGAAAGACTGGAAACTCAGCTTCCACTTCATACTGTTCTGGAAGGGGCTAAAGGATATTATGCCAATATCATTATGTGCTATGGAAGGCAGGCTGCAGCGGCCTGGAAAGTAGTAAAAGGACTTGATGTGGAGATGATTGCACCTTCACATGGTCTGGTCTGGACAGATCATATTTCGGATATTCTGGACGCTTATGAGACATGGAGCAGCAAGGACCCGGAAACGGGCGCCGTGATTGTGTATGACAGTATGTGGCATTCAACAGAAAAGATGGCACTGACGATAACGGATGCTTTTAAAGCAGCAGGCGTGGAAGCTCATTTGTTTGATATGAAGGCAAATGACTGGAGCAAAATCATGCCATTTGTGCTGACAAACAAATATATTGCAGTAGGATCGCCTACTTTAAATAATCAGATGATGCCTACTGTGGCAGCTTTTCTATGCTATCTGAAGGGACTTTCCCCTAAGAATCGTGAAGTTTTTGCTTTTGGTTCTTATGGATGGGGCGGGCAAAGTATAGGTCAGATTGCCAAGGAACTGGAAGAGTGTGGATTTCATAAGTGCTTAGATGACATCAGGATACAATATATACCGAGTCAGGAACAGCTGGATGGGATTACACAGAAGGTAACAGAACTGATCGGAAAATAAAAAAAAGATCCTGCAGAACAAAATATCATTCTGCAGGATCTTTTTTTATGATTTATGATAAGAGTCTGTTTCAAAAGCATTGTTTTGACCGTTTTTAGAAACGGTATGGTATGAAGGCATTTGGCGACTGGGAATTTATACTTGCAGCTTTTACTTTCTTTTTATATTCTGTAGGTGTACAGTTCATAAACTGTCTGAAGATTTTATTGAAATAACTTGAGTTATTAAAGCCAACAGAAAAACCAAGATCTGAGATGGATTTTAAATCCGGATCCTCAATGATTTTGGAGGAAGCAATATAGATACGGTATTTCATCAGATATTCAAATGGTGTCAGGCGAAGACTTCGTTTAAAGCATCTGCAGCATTCACTTTTACTGATGTGGATATGGTCTGCAATATCATCCAGAGAGATCGGGTCAGCATAATGTTCTTCCATAAAGATAATCGCTGTTTTGACCCGTTCACTGTCGAGCGAAGCCAGCGCTTTTGAAGCAGGGGAGTCGACCGGATCAACTTTTTTCAGGAGGAGTGCCCAGAAGAGAGAGAGCATACCACGGCTGACAAGTTCATAACCGTATTTTTTTGTGAGATTTGCGGCAATGAGATTGTTTATGGTATCCAGTACTTCGTCATCCCAGGCTTGTCCTTCTCTGAGAATCAAAGATTTTAATTCAGGTGCAGAAAGAACGATATCCCTGTATTTATTTCCAAGATAAGGCTGCTCATAGGTAAATAGAAAAGCAGGACTAAAGTGAACCACATAGAGTGTACACTGATCCGGAGTAGCAGCACGCAGAGAATGCACTACACTTGGAGCGAGCAAAATTCCCTCTCCGGCATTTAGAAGCAGAGAACCATCATTTGTCAGAACTTCTACAGTGCCATTATTAACAATATTGATTTCCATACTGTCATGCCAATGTACACTTTCATTGACTTTTGTCAGATCAATAAAGGAAACAGCAACGGGGTATTCTCCGAGCAAATCGTTGTAATTATTGTATTTTTTATTTTCTTTCATAAAACCACCTGATTTTGCAGGAACTGGCGGATCCGGTATTCCTGCATATTTTAATGTAAACATAAAAGGATTTATCATAAAAAAGATTAACACATAAAAAGAATTAATTACATAAAAAGAAGCTATCACATAAAAAGAAACTATCACAAAAAAATGAATTCTTTCATGAAAAATGATTGACATTTTAATCTGTGAATGATACTATAACATGCGTGACGTAAAAACGTCGTGCGGAAGTGTCGGAACTGGCAGACGAGCAAGACTAAGGATCTTGTGATCATTGCGATCGTGAGGGTTCAAGTCCCTTCTTCCGCATCATATTTATATCTGGGAAATCCTGCTTATGGCAGGGTTTCTTTTTTTGTTTCTGTAAAATTTCATTCCCATTCCCCCAGTGCTCCGGATATGCTTTCAGGACGCTTCTCAAGACCATTTGGGCAGTTTGCTGTGAATAAATAATATTCTTTCAGCGTCCTCTTATTTGTATGTGTCGTCGTGTCTCATCACATTATTTAGCTTATCATAAACATCATCCTGATTGCACCCCTATTTTGCAAAAAAATGAAACATAAACCAGTAAATAATATTTACTCTGAAGGATAAATATAATAATTATTATGATGTCAGGGGAGTTTATTTTTATCTTGTGCTATAATTATAAGAGAAGGTGTGGAAAGCTATAAAAGCAATATTTTCCAAATCAACCTTTTCAAGGATAAAGTTTATTTTCCGAGTAATTTCTACGAAACTCCGGTAAATTACAATGGTATTGTATGCAAAAATTAAAATCACTTCCACCGCAATTCAAATGACAGTGGACACATGGAAAGAGGGTCTTTTGGTATGGAAAATCATACAATGGATGATAAAGAACTGACGAATATCGTCAACAGTATTGCAAATTCAGATTTTGGTAAAAAATATATCACAGAGCTGTTTGTTAAAAACGATATGCTTTTTAATGATTTTTATGAAATTTTTTTCAGTGCAAAAGCAGATGTGGAAGGATGCGCATCTTTCTGCAATAATATCGGTGAAATTATTAGTGCCGATAACATTTCCATTGCTAATATTAATGAAAACCCGTCTACAGATGTTATAAGACTGTGGTCGAAAGAAGATGGATTTCTGGCTTCAGATATCCTGAAAAAAACATTTAGGGTAACTGACAAAATACGACAGATTGCTGCTACAATCATGGATTCTGCATTTGGCAGAAAACATATCACAGCTCTTTATATTAAGAGAGAAGTGCCCGCATTCATT
>Ga0302210_10000973_pt1 | contig 12431 bp, 13 predicted proteins | sample II_Fen_E3_2_FD_198793 | JGI IMG/M metagenome (GOLD analysis project Ga0302210, IMG submission 198793) | Peat permafrost microbial communities from Stordalen Mire near Abisko, Sweden - II_Fen_E3_2 | ecosystem: Environmental > Terrestrial > Soil > Wetlands > Permafrost | place: Sweden: Abisko... | reverse complement strand
AGTTTCATGCCGTACTGAATGAAAACAAGAATAAAAAAGGCCAGAAGATCGTCTTTATCCATGGCAAAGGAGAAGGCGTGTTGCGGACAGAAATAGAAAAACTCCTCAGGACACAATATAAAAGTTTTTATTTCCAGGATGCATCATTCAGGGAATATGGCTTTGGAGCAACTATGGTGACGATTAAGTAAATAAGAACCCCTAACCCCTAAAGGGGAACTAAGTTACTTTTGTCTCTTATTTTAAAACCCCTGGCTTATACAAAAGTCAGGGGTTTTCTTGTTCCCCTTTAGGGGTTAGGGGTTCTTTACTATTTATTACTCCGTCAGGAACAGGATCATTCTTTCCACTGCCTGCTGGCATACGGGGCAAAACTCAGGGGCTTTGTTAGTACGCATACGGCAATCAAACATGGGACGGTACATGCCTTTAGTGAGGTAACCGCCTCCTTCGAACACACCAACCTTTGTCTTGCTTTCATCTGTGACCGGTGTAGGTATTGGTGTGCGGGCAGAAACGGATGCTTTCCACTTGTGGTCGAACTGTACCAACGAAGTGATATTGGGTTCCCAGGGCTCTTTTTTTATATCATACATTCCATCCAATGCATCCTGTTTTTCATAAAAGTACTCATCGGCCAGCCCTGCAAACGAATGTCCGAATTCGTGCACGGTGACTTGTGTAGAAAGCTTATTGTCAGCAGCAGTGAGTGCGTAGAAATTATAAATGCCCCCGCCACCGTATGTTGTTGTATTGGCCAGCACATAAATGGCATCGTAAGGCACCAGGGCTGCCAGGTCACGCACGTTGAATGTGTTTGTAGTTGTCAGGTAGCGCGGTTCGTAGAACGTATAAAAATGAGACCCGACAGCTGTATTCTTCCAGGGGGTATCACCTGAGAGGGATATTCCTGATTCGTCAGAGGGCGCTGCTATGGCGTAAATGTTGATACGGGTTTTGTATTTGGTAAACGGCTCGTGGGTAAGCAGGTTTGCTGCCAGTCGTTGTGCATCACGGTAGAACTTCCTGCGTTCACCGGCAGAATACCCTTCGGCAATTACAGCGATATCAATGGCTTTTTCAGGTGCCAGGGTTTTGGATATTATTTTTACAGGTACGGCTTTCGGCATGGAACGGTCGATAAGCTTATCCGTGGGGGAAAGGGAGTAACGAAACAGTTCATCCCAATGATCCAGGTCTATCCGTTTTTCAATAATCAGGGTGACGGCTTTCCTGGGAAACGGAAATTGTATGGTTTGTTCAAAGCTTTTGGAAGTAGTGAGTGCTTCGGGGGTAGTTTGCCACTCCTTGTACAGGGCACTGAACCCATCGATGTAGATTTGTTGCCGGCTGAGGCTGTCCAACACCCGGAAACGGAAATCTCCCAGGTTTAAATCACCGGACAGATGGGAATGACGTCCACCCCAGAAAGGCTCCTGCTTGACATTATCCAGGAAGATGCTTGTCTTTTGGGCATTGCCACATAGATGGAAATCAACGCGGCAGGCTTTATCGGTAAAATAATCGGAGTATTGTTGTGCCAGGAAGGACGAGCAATGAATCAAAAAGAGGAGGATAACGAACGTTGGCTTTGACATAAGTTTGGAATTGATTAAACGTTCTGCAAATTAAAGAAAAATTATAAACAAAACCTAAATAGAAAACGCTTTTTCTTATTTATTGTCCGTTGTTCCTTCCTCTCCTGATTCTTTTGCCGTTAAGTCATGCATGTGTAAAGCATATTTACTGTCAGCCAATGGTAGATGCTTTGTCCTTCGCCGAAGCATGCTGCAAGTCAGTTTCATTCGTTTTGATAATGATACCTGCTTCATCGATGGTAATCAACCTCTTTTCAGGTTTGGTATATCCGGGCTTTTGAACCAGCAGGATATATTCGCCCTTTTGTACTTCTTCAATCACAAATTCGCCATTTTCATTGCAAACCTGTTGGGCTACAATCTCCATTGTACGTGCATCCAGCAGGACCACAGCTGCATAATTTCCATTAGATCTGTCGCTTTTAATAACCTTTCCCCTGATTTCAAATGAATCCCTGGCAAAGAATGGCATGCTTAAGAAAGCTAAAGCTGTGACTAATAACGTTCTTTTCAATAACATTGTTTTCATACATTTAAGTTTTAAGTTTGGTTGATAATTATGTTGACTCCAACAAAAAGGTATATATCCATAAGACGCGTAAAGTGAGAGATTCTTACATGGAAGATTCGTTTTTTATTGTAATATGCAGTAATCCTACAATGTATGAAACTTATCAGATTTTAGATTCCTGCGTATCAATGAACAATACTCCCCGTGGAGGAAATTTGCAGGGTTATATGGATCAATTGCAAGGAAATATCCGGTATCTATAAAAAAGACAGGATGACCATACGCCATCCTGCCTTCCTGAATGAAACTGTTTTTTATAGTTCGGCCATTTGAAGATCCTTGTCAGAAGTGGATTTTTTACCAACCACTACAATGCTTTTTTCAGGAGCTTCGTTCATGACTACTTTCTTTTCGACAATACGGTTTTGTTTTTTATCTACTACAATTTTTTGTGTATTCTTTTTTTCATAACCGATCATATTGGTAGTAAGGTCATATTCGCCTGGATTTAAGTCTTCAAGAACAAATTCTCCTTTATAATTGCATACTGCCCCTGTTACAAATTGATTTGTTTTTGAGTCCTTTAAAACGGCTGTTGCATATTCCACCGGTTGATTGTTTTCATCGGTTACCTGTCCTTTGATTACACCCGAAGCACTTACATAAGATAATAAAGAAAAGAATGCCATACCTGATAAAACCAACATTCTTTTAAACTGGAAATTTTTACTTGTTTTCATAATTGTTTTTATTTGGTTGTTTAAGTTTTAGTTTTTTTTTCTGACTAATTATATTCTGATCATTTTATTTATTTGACTTATTTCTTGAAAGAATATTACATGAGTTTTTGTTATTTTATTATTAGACGAATCAAGGTGTTGTTTTGGATTTATGGAGATAAAAAGATTTTGATTTTTTATATTTTCAATTTTTATCCGCTTCATTTATCTGTTAGACTTATTCGTTGAAAAAATATTACATGAGTTTTTGTTATTTTATTATTAGACGAATCAAGGTGTCGTTTTGGATTTGCTGAACTTAAAAAATTTTGCTTTTTTATTCTCCATATTTATCCTCTTTATTTATCTGATAGACTTGATTGCGAATATAATATTACATGAGTTTTTATTATTTTAGTATTAGACGGATCAATGTAATGTTTTAGATTTACAGAATAAAAATATACTTGATTATTTTCTATTTGTGACAGCAATATGTTGATCATGAGCGTTTATTCTGTAATTTGAAAGAAGAGATATAATTTTTATAAATGCGATTTATAACAGGAAAAGGCGTAACTTTGCACCCGCTAAATCGATTTTAATTATGCTTACCCCGAAAAAGAGAGACCATTTATTCCCGTTTATTGGCTTATTCCTCGTATTGACCATTCTGATGATTTCGTGTGATGGAAACACCCCATCAGCACCGAATGGTACTTCCGCTTATATAACCCGTGTATTCGACTATGTATATGCACCGGGGCAGCATGCTTTGCTGGCTAATAAAAGCGATACGTTGAATTTTAAGGGCGAACCAACGAGTGATAAGGGCTGGCTGTACTTAGGCGGATTTGGAGGATATGTGGTAGCGGGTTTTGATCATAATGTTCTTAATAGCGAAGGATATGATTTTGAAGTCTATGCCTTGCAGGGAGCATCACCTGAACCTGGTGTGGTGTATGTCATGCCCGATACAAACAAAGATGGACTTCCCAACGACACCTGGTATGAACTGAAGGGAAACCAGTTTGCCAACAGCCGCAGAAATTACTGGGTGCGTTACTACAAAGCATCCGGTACTATAAGCAATACAAGATGGAAAGACAGTCAAGGAAGCAGGGGTGAACTGATACCGGGCTTTGGCTCTGCTAATTCCGCCGCCTGGTGGTGGCCGGCCACTACCACTGATAGCATTACTTTCCATGGAACACGCTTGCCGGATAGCTACGACAACAATTCAAGCGGTGGCACGGAGTATTGGACAGTTCCACCTACCCGGTTTACATGGGGATATGCCAAGAATAATAACGGGACTGATTATGATGCGACAGTAGGTGCGAATAAATTTGATATATCCAATGCCATTGATTCATTGGGAAATGCCGTTAACTTGCCGGAGATTCGTTTTATCAAAGTACAGACAGGGGTTTTTCAACAAGCCGGCTGGCTGAATGAAGTGTCGACGGAAGTGCGAGGGGCAAAGGACTTGAGGAAATAGAGCCTGCATATCAGAACAAAAAGAGAGGACTGTCTGCTGACTATCCTCTCTTTTTGTTTATTTTGTTTTATTGAATACCGGCATTTCCATATCAATTCGATATTGATGTTGTACCAGAATCCGGGAGATGAATAAATTTAATTTTTTTCTTCAAGCTTTCAAAAAGATACCAGGCATAATTCAAATAAGTTATGTTGTTTAACTCGTTTAAATTCATGATTTCAACAATATGATTCTGATAGTTAACACGATTTCTGTTTTCACAAATGAAAGAATGAGGTTGTGATCTAAGGTTCTGGTTTCTGCAGTTTGTTGGCGGATGCTTTCTATAGAACGTGTAAGTAATTTGTTATTCAATCTCAATCCGGTATTTGTCCAATAACCCCATAACGCCCATTCTGGAGAACCGGGCTTTTGTGATCCTGTTCTGTTCCGGATCAATCGAGTAATTAAAGGAAGTCCGGAAATCGGCTTTCTCGAGTATTGATTTCTGGAATATAGCCCGCTGCATATCGCAATTATCAAATAAGGCTGCGGTCAGGTCGGCTTCAGTAAAGTCTGTTTCCTGCAGGTTGCAGTTCTTGAAACGGGTCTTTTTGAGTTTTAGTTTATAGAAAACTGCCAGCTTCAATACGCAACTCTCAAAATCCAGCGAAAGTAAAAACGGATTACACTCCTCGAATTGAACACCCAACAATTTGCAACCTATAAAATGGATATCGCTCAGGGCTGTGTTTTTCATTTTGGCAAGGCTGAAATCACAGCTGTCGAATATACATTCCCTAAAAGTAATATGGGAAATGTCACCACCGTAAAAGTTGCAGTTCACAAACCTGCAGTTTTCGTATTCTCCCCTTGGCAGGTTATCTGCCGTATAATCTATGCGTTCAAAAAGGATATTTTCAGTCAAGATGATTATTTTTTAATGTGCCTGCAAAAATAGTCATTTGGTTGAATATATTCAGCGGACGAGACAAAAAAAAGGATTACAGAAGGTAATCCCAGGACTGTGTTGTTTCTCAAGAAAATTATTCACTCAGCCATACCGCTTTTTGATGATAGTTGGTATCTGTGAGCTGTTGTATCATAAACGAAGCGACATTCGCCCTTGAAATAGCAGCACCCCCTTTCATTTTAGTTTTTTCTGTACCGTGTTTCAGCTTACCGGTCAACAATCCGTCTGTCAGGCTGCCGGGACGTACAATGGTCCATTGAAGCTTGCTTTTCATTATGTTGTTCTCGTTGGTATTGTGATCGGCCAGGGGAACACGGAGCAGAATCCTGGTTAAAAAGAAACGCATCGGTTGTGGGATCAGGTAACGGCTTTCGTTGGCTCCCAGGCTTGATAAGTATATAAACCGGTGTACTTTTGTCATCTCCATAATGGAAATGATATTTTTGATGCCATTGGTTATTTCTAAGGAATGTTTTGTCAGCGATCCTGTTCCTAATGCCGAGATACAGGCATCGGCACCACTGATCATATCTTTCATCTTCAGGGGTTCATTCAGGTTCCCGATCACGATTTTTAATTTAGGGTTATCGATCAATATTGATCCGGGCCGGCGTATATAGGCAAAAACCTGATGCCCTTTGGCTAATGCCTGTTCTACCAACTGTACGCCTGTTTTGCCATTTGCACCGAAAATAACGATTTTCATATAATTGATTTTTTAAAATAGTTCTAAAGGGATGCCATTTACATTCTCTTTTGAATTAAACATATAAAATCGCTTAATGTTTGTAGAATCAAGGACGCAGCAAAAAAAAAGAGTAATGATCCAGTATGAATCATTACTCTTTTTTAAATTTTACGGATTGAAACTTATTTCCGGTTGTTCAGTTCCTGTTGCGATTTTACACGAAGGCCCGGGTTCTCTTTGACCATGTTACGTAAGAATTCTTCGGGATAGCCTGCACGGATAATGGTAGGTGGTATCTTGTATTCATTTTGGACAAATTTGCCGTTTTTCTCAGCCTTGATATTGCCATCCATGTATTTTACCAACAGGTATTCCCCTAGTTTTTTCCATGCAATAGTTGAGTTCTCTGCCTGGGCTATACTGAAATCGGACAAGAAGACACGGGCGTCTGCTTCTGTCATTCCTACAGCCACTTTGTCAATGGCAGGAACAAGTGCATTGAAGTCAGATTCCCATTTTGACTGTACTTTTTTAATGTCAGGCAGCATGTACGAGTATTTGCTGTAGGCATAGTTAGCTACCCAGTTGTACGTCCAGAAAGCAGAAGTAGCTGAATATTCCAGCAGGCTTCCGTTGTCAGGGCGATAACATTCCGGCACGCGGTTTATCCCGCAATACATTGGGACATATAGTCCGGTTGCAGCATCATCCACGCCAAACCAGAGGACTCCGCCGATATAATCAGGAAGCCAGCTGCGCATTTGAGCTACAAATGTAAAGCCTGTTTGTTGGGTTGCCACAGGACGTTCGTGTACATATTCAACGCTGTCAACTTTAAATGTCAACGGGCTGCAACGGAGTTTACTCCCAAATGGTCCGGCAGTGAGTCCTTTAGACATATCAAACTCAGTACCTTCATACTGGTCGCGCATGTAATCTTTCAGATTCTGGGCTGTAAGCTTGAAAGCCGGTTTTACCCATAATGGCATTCTCTCGGAAGTTTCCCCTTTGATATAGGTTATGTATTTTTCCATGGTTGGATCTACTTTGCGGAAGAATGACCAAACACGGGCTTCACATGCACGCAATGCCACATAATCGAGGGGAGCGTACGTGTCGGAAAAACTGAAATCTTTGTTTTTCCCTTTGAAATAACCTTTCTCACGGGCAAAAGCGATGACATCCTCGGCATAAAGGCAATTGTTCTTGTCATCATACGGGAAAGTAGTAATACGGGCCTGGTTTGCATGCGCTGATACGCAGTCATCGGGGATACGTTGAGCAACCCATACCGCCCCTTTGTTGTTAGCACCCTTCCCAACCATTTCCAGGATCCATACTTCATTCGGATCTGCAATTGAAAATGATTCACCTTCACTGTAATAGCCGTATTCTGCCACCAGGTCAGTCATCACTTTTATTGCTTCGCGGGCAGTTTTGGACCGTTGCAGGCCTATGTAAATCAAACTGCCGTAATCCATGATGGCTGTTGTATCAACCAGTTCGGGGCGTCCACCAAAAGTAGTCTCACCAATACTTACCTGATGTTCGTTTATATTTCCGATCACCGAATAGGTTTTCTCAACTTGTTTAATCTTTCCAAGGAATTTTCCAGAATCCCAGTCATGGACATCAAGCTTGGAACCTTCGGGATAGGTAGCTGCAGGATAATGAGACAAAGCGCCAAATAAAAAATATGAATCAGCATTATAGCTGATTAATGTCGAACCGTCGAGGGTTGCTCCTTTTCCTACTAAAAAATTGGTACACGCATATCCAGTATTTAGTATAAGCAAGAAGGCAGAGGTGAAAATTAGTTTCTTAATCATTCTTAAAAAATTATCATTAGAAACGCAAAGATAAAGCATTAATCTTAGGAATACAAAATCAGTATCAAATATTCAGGTTGTATTTGCTTTATTTCAGAGTATTTATAGGATTGGAATTGTTTTCATGTTCAGGAGTACTTTTGGTAAATGACTTTTTTATCCAGTTCGGAATAACCAGTAGCCCAAGCAGCAGGTATAAATAATAGCTGATTATACGCCATATTAATGTGACGAGAATAATTGCACTATCCGAGTATCTGGATGAGAAAATGTCACTGTAATATTCCTTAAAAGCATATTCACTCACACCACTACCTCCGGGGGTCGGACTAACCACCATAAACAGCCACAGGATTAGCTGCCGTGCAAATACGACCAGATGATGAATGTTTTCAGGTTTAAAGGCCATGAAAACGGCATTTACAACCAGAAACCGTGAGGTCCAGGAAAGTATGGTCATCCCAAAAGCTTTCAACCAAAACAGATATGAATGGTTGCCAATTTCATGGGATGCCTGTACCAGGTTGTTTGTAAGAAGTTCTACATTGGAATGCCATTTCCGCAATACAGGGAGTTTAAAGAGGGTAAGCAGAATATGTTTAATCCAATCGGGTCGTTTGAAAATGCCTATAAACATAATACTCGTCCAAATGAAGCGGGTTATGTAAAGGCCGGTAAAAATATAGGCAAAGGAGGAAACTATAACGGAGGAAGAATTAAAGAGTTGATGGAGTGGAATGAATAGAAATACCAATGGACAAGCAACCAGAAAAAACAATTCATCCAGGAATAAATTGACAAACATAATGGTGGTACTTCGACCTGCATTGATTCCCTCTTTGATCAGGAAAATAACCACCAGGCTGGAGCCTCCAACAGCAATAGGTGTCACGGCAGAGGTAAATTCGCTGAGAACATTTATATGAAAGGCTTGTTTCCAGGATAATTCTTTGTCGGTGAGCAATCTGAAGCGCCACATCATGCCAAAATCCCTCATGAGCATCAATACGAGAGCCAAAACAAGAAACATGACACTGAAAATAGTGAAATTAAAAGAGAGAAAGACTTCCGGGTCAAACTCATCCAGGAATAGCCACCCGATTACAAACAGACCAAGCAGTACCGGTATCAAAACCTGATAAGCCTTGTAGGGCTTAGCAACTTTTTTTGTCGTGTGTATCGGCTGGACTATTTTCTCCATTTGCGTTGCATTAGTTTTTGATATCTGTCAAGTACTTCTTCAACCACATTTTCCCAGGAACGGGCAATAGTTTGCGAAGCATTAAGGCCTGCAAGCCTGATTGCTTCAGGAGAATGCATGAGTTCTCTTATTTTGGTAGCAAACGATAGTATGGAATTTTCGACCAGAAACCCGTTGAAGTTATCGATCACATTTTCAGCTGACGATGAACCCCTGATAAGAATAGAAGGGGTATGCATGGCACCTGCCTCCCGGATAACCAGCGGGGCATTGTCGTAGATCGATGGAAAAAGAAACAGGTCGGCTGCCGCATAATATTGCTTTAGTTTTTCCCGTTCTGTTATCATTCCAATGAATTCAACCTTTTCACTTAATCCTAGATCCTCTGCCAGTTGTTTTAAGTCCTCAGCGGCATATCCTATCCCAATAAAAAACATTTTAAAAGGTAAGTCATTCAATAAGGCCAACGATTCAATGATTAAGCGTGTGTTTTTTTCCCAGATGTGTTGCCCTACAAAAAGGAAGACCATTTCTGTCTCAGGTATATTCAGGTCCTTTCGGGCAGCCTTTTTAATTGGCTCAATGGGATTCGATGATGCAAAGTCATTCCCGTTGTCCACGATTTCAACTTTCCCCTTGTATCCGTATTCCCGGATGGTTTCTTCTACCGAAGCCTGTGGAATCCAGACCTCATCTGCCTTATCGAAGAATCGGATGATTTCGTGGGTCAGCTGGCGGGCAATGAATTTATTGTATACCGAATGTTCAAAATCATCCCTGTATTTCGAATGGAATGTTGCTACAAAAGGGATTTTTTGTTTTTTTGCTATGCTTAGTGCCAGTCTGCCTGAGCTAAAAGGACAATGGGCATGTACCAATCCAAAGGAAATCTGTTCGATTTCAGTCTTGAATTGAAAATCAATATCCGGAAGTCCAATCCTATATGGCTTTCTGCCAATGATTGGAACAGAGGTATACCTGTATATTGGATAAGGTTCGTTGTCGGAGTAATGTGGTGACTTAGGTGTTATAACACAAACCTGTTGATTCTTTTGATGTAACCAATATGCATAATTTTGTGTTGCTAATGAAACGCCATCCATAATGGGTGGAAAACTGTCGTTAAAGATTCCGAAAGTTTTAAGATTATCTGCATTCGTGTTACTCATGTAATTTAGTTTCGCTGTTTGTTAAACCTGGGTGTAAAATGCTAAATATAAAATGCTTTTCCTTTCATTGGATTGCAAATCTATGAAATTCTTTTCATATTACTACAACCGGCATTTTACAATTTTGTTATAAAAATGGGCCGGTGCAATCACTCTTTTAACTGAAACATAAAGAATAATATTTTTGATTGAGTTTTAATAGATATTGAAATAGTGTAATTTTTATTGAAAATAGAATAAGAATTTAATAATTTTGAAATAAGAAGCAATTTCAATGATAAAAAAGCTCCTCTGTTTGTTTTAAAAGTTGTATCTTTGCACGCTTGATTATTTTGTAATGACCTTCTAGTTGAAGAAGGTGTAAATAGTACAACAACAAACGATTATACGAATTCATTTATAATACATTCCTGATAAATACTCTGCTTTTATTTGGATATGATGAATTGTAAGTTAATTAGCGGATATTTTATATAATTATAACGTAGTTCAAAAGTAATGGTTCAAAATAGATCTATAAGATTTTTTGCAGTCGAGAAATTGACTTTTATTTATATTTTAATCACCTCCATGATTATTCTGTTTTTAAAACCGGAGATACCGGTTATTACAGAATTATTACGGGTAAGGTTATTGATGGTGCTGGCAATAATTGTTTTGGCTTATTTCAATTCAATTAAGAACTGGTGGGTGATTCGATTCTCACGTTTCGCTGTTGTTGGTGCCCTGCTTGTGTATTGGTATCCAGAGACATTTGATATCAACCGGATGATCCCCAATCACGATCATTTGCTGGCTGGCCTGGAACAAGCTGTATTTGGTTTCCAGCCTGCGCTTGTTTTTATTCAGCACTACCCGCAACACTGGTTGGGTGAAATCCTGAACCTGGGGTATTTGTCGTATTATCCGTTGATAATAGTTACCAGCATGTACTTTTATTTAAAGAGCAAGCAGCTTTTTGAACCTTTCTTTTTCATTGTTCTTTTTTCATTTTTCTGCTACTACCTCATTTATATCCTTTTCCCGACTGCCGGTCCACAATACTATTTTCAGGCTATCGGGCTGGATCAGGTCAATTCTGGCATTTTCCCAAACATAGGTTATTATTTCGACAAACATCAGGCATTATCGTCGATAGGGAACAATTCGGGATTCTTTTCCCAAATGGTGCAAAATACACAACAGGTGGGTGAAAGGCCAACAGCAGCATTTCCAAGTTCACATGTAGGGATTTCAACATTGATAATTTTTATGGTAATCAAGAACCGCCAGTATTTGCTATTGTCATTTTTGTTCCCGTTCTATCTGGCACTGGTTACCTCGACCGTTTATATTCAGGCGCATTATGTGATTGATGTACTTGCAGGTTTTAGTACCGCCTTTTTGTTTTACTTCTTAGGAAGTTTGGTTTACAGGATCTTTACACGCAGATTCCTTGGGATACCCGAAATTACAGCTATGTTTAGTAACGAGCCTGTGAAAGTGCGAAATATGTAACTTGTTGTTGTCAGATATAAAATAGAAATTTTTTTTAATACACTCCCCGCCTTAATTAAAATGTCTTGAAAATCAGTTGTGAACAAACAGTTCACAGCAAAGTTTTTCGAGGTAATTCTCTGTCTCCAGATTCCGGTAATATCTATATTTGTACCATTGAGGTGGCAATTATAAGCTAATAATTACGGGTAATTTAGATAATTCCGTATCTTTGTATCCTTGTTAAAATGTATTTTTTACAATTTAATATACTCAGTTATGTCACATATACTTACTAAGGAGGAGCTTAACGATTTGTGTAAAAACACAATGGTTGAGCATTTGGGAATAGAATTTACCGAATTATCAAAAGGTCATGTAATAGCACATATGCCCATTGATAACAGAACAATTCAGCCAATGAAACGTTTGCATGGTGGAGCTATCATGACATTAGCCGAAACAGTGGGTAGTGCGGGTTCATTAGCCTTGGTCGACGGTTCCCGGTATATGGTGTTGGGAGTTGAAATCAGTGGAAGTCATGTCGGGTCAACGTCAGAAGATTATGTGATTGCACAGGCGAATATTGTCCATCAGGGAGTCACTTCCCATGTGTGGGAAATTCATGTTGTGGACAAAAATGATACGCTTATTTCTGTTTGCCGACTCACGAACCGCATTATACCTATAAAGATAAAAGATGAGTAATGAGTTTTAAAAATATACCATATCAGTCGCTTAAAGAGTTGCAACAGGTTTGTTTAAAACAACATATTCCTTTTGC
>Ga0302210_10000972_pt1 | contig 12457 bp, 8 predicted proteins | sample II_Fen_E3_2_FD_198793 | JGI IMG/M metagenome (GOLD analysis project Ga0302210, IMG submission 198793) | Peat permafrost microbial communities from Stordalen Mire near Abisko, Sweden - II_Fen_E3_2 | ecosystem: Environmental > Terrestrial > Soil > Wetlands > Permafrost | place: Sweden: Abisko... | reverse complement strand
ATCATAAAGTTATTGCATCCTCCCGTCGAGCCCTTACTCAGATAGGTTTCCAGCAGTGCCCCTGAATAGGGGTCAAAAAGAGCGATACAGTGCAGCGTTCCGCATCCTGTAACAAGCTTTCTCTTTTCCCCGATCACTTCATCCGTTACCTGCACGATTTCTCCGCGGGCAAGACCTTCCCCTGCAACAGGAACGGTCTTTTCCTCTGCCACCTGCGACAAAATTCCACCCCGCCTGCATCCATCACGAAACAGTGTAATTCCTTTCAGACCTTTCTCATAAGCCATCAGATACAGCTTTTCGGTATCCTCGACAGTAAAGGAATGAGGGACATTCACCGTGGAAGATATTGATGCATCAATATGTGTCTGCCAGACAGACTGCATTTCTATTCTGCTCTGGTAATCAAGTGTGAGCGCTGTAACAAAATATTCCGGAAGGTCCTTTTCATCCGTCAGATGATGGGTATCCATAAATTCTTCCACAATTTTGGTATAGACCTTGTAAATCACATCTTTACCATAAAGTGACTGTGTCTTTCTCTGGTAAAAATTTGCATAAATCGGTTCTATTCCGCCTGAAATACCAAGCATGGTTGATAAGGTTCCTGTCGGAGCGATTGTCAGTAACTGAGAATTTCGAAGTCCGTGCTCTGCTACAAGTTTCCGTGTCTCTTCAGATGTATTATATTGAAAATATGGAGAAATTTCTACTGCTTCCTTCCGGTAACCCGGAAATGAGCCATAGACAGAAGCCAGAACAGCTGACTGCTGTATTGCTGCATTCGCCAGTACAAACCCGATCTTATCACACAAATCTACCGCTTCTCTGCTGCCATAGGAAAGACCTAACTTAATCAGCAGATCCGCCAGTCCCATAATCCCAAGTCCGATCTGTCTCCATTTCTTGACACTTTCACGCTGCTCTTCCAGTGGATGAAGCGGAAGCCCCTCCTCCAGCACTTCATTTAACCCTGTTACACTGATTTTGACACATCTGCCAAATTCTTCAAAATCAAAGACAGCATTTTCTGTAAATGGTTCAGTAACAAAAGAAGCGAGATTCAGACTTCCCAGGAGGCAGCTTCCACCTGCCGGAAGAGGCTCCTCTGCACATGGGTTTACTCCGGCGTATGAAAATTCTTCCGTATGACTCAGCAGATTCCATCCTGTAATACGATCCCAGAATAACGCTCCCGGCTCACCATAATCCCAATTTGTTTCTGCAATCAGTCTGAAAAGTCTCTCTGCGTCTGCATCCTGTATGATCTCTTCTCCGGTTGCTTCCCTTTTATAATAGAGTCTGCATGTTTTCTTTTCTTTCACTGCATCCATAAAATCATTATGAATTCTAATAGAAAGGTTTGCCTTTGTCACTTTATTGAGGTCTGTCTTCAGACGAATAAATTCTTCCAGATCCGGATGTGATGAATCAATTGAAATCATCAGAGCTCCGCGCCTTCCATTTTGTCCGATCAGACTGGTGGTCAGCGCAAACAAATCCATAAATGAAACAGCCCCACTTGTTATTTTTGCCGCATTATTGATTTTGGCACCGTCAGGACTGAGTCCGGATACATCAATACCACACCCACCTCCATAACTATAGGTGCGTGCGAGTTTCTTTGCACATTCAAAGATATCCTCCAGATTATCCTGAGGAGGCGTTACCACATAGCAGTTGGAAAGCGTAATCTTCCGACCCAGATTTTCAAGACCTCTGTTGGCAAGGATTCGTCCACCAAAAAGAAATTTCTTTTCTTTTATCAGTTCGGCAAGTTCTGTGTTTTCACCACTGATTCTTATCAGCCATGCATCAAAACTTTCCTCCTCATACTGATATTTTTTCTTCCAGATATCTATTCCAAGCTGATTATCGCTGCCAAGCCATTCTTCAATCTGCATCTGCTTTTCTCCATTCCACATTTTGTATATCTTCTATATCATAATACAACATATGGTATTCTGCAAGAATTTTCGATGTGATATGACCTATTTCAATATTTCTTCTGTCTCCCCGGCAGCCTTGATCCAAGTCTCATAATCATGGTATGGAATTCCCAGATAGAGAAATTCCGTATTTCCATCAGCCTGCCCACTTCCATAAATATTTTTTTGAAAAACAATATTTCTCGTAAAATCACTACTCATTTTTGAATCAACAATCAGTCCCTTTCCATGAATATTACTGAATGTGTTATCTGAAAAAACAGCCCCGTCACATTTCAGGAGAGAGAGCACAGCATCTTCACTTCCATCATTCTGGCAATTATTCGCGGTAATTCTGACATCTTTCACCCAACCCTGTTTTTCATTGTCACCACCCACCAGAACAGCATATCCAAGGTTATTTCTGATATTGTTTTCTGTCACTGTAATATCAGCTGTTTCCTGTTCCTGTGCTAAGTTATCATTTGCACGCAAAAAGATTCCACCGGCACATCCTGCTATGGAATTAGAAGCAATTTTCATGTGCTGCCCTCCACTTACGGAAACTGCACAAATTCCTTCTGCTGCCGAGGTACAATCTGCAATCTGATTCTGAGAAATCAGGCAATGCACTGGAAATTTCCATGACTTATCGGTTTCTGAATTACTTCCGGATATCTGTATTCCGGTTCCGCCAATATGATAGATCTGGTTGGTAAGTACATTTATATTCTCTAAATTTCCCTGCGCGGAAATACATCCTCTCTCCCCTGAATTACAATTTTGAACGAAGTTATTGTAAATCAGAACATTATGGATACGTTTTTCACCATCTGCTTTAAGCAGGATTCCCACTCCATACAGATCGGACTGCTGACTATTCTGTGTCAAAGCAAAACGGTGTATTTCATTACCGCTGATGATCAGATGATTGCTGCCTTCTTTCACCAGAATACCACAAGCATCGGATTTTCCTGAATTTCTGATCTCCAGCCCCTGTATCTGCAGATAGGAGCTCCCTGCTACTTTAATCACAGCGTCCTCTTTTTGTCCCTGAGCATCCAAAATAACCTTTTCTCCAGGGGCCGCGGCTATGGTGATGTAATGATCCGGGTCTCCCATCAGAGTATCCGGCAGTTGCAGCTGTTCAGTATAAATTCCTGCTGTAAGATACAGAATATCCCCTTTTTGAAGACTGCTGACTGCCTTATCCAGAGTGTTAAAAGGTTTTTCCCGTGTTCCATCATTAGAATCAGCTCCCGAGGGTGCTGCATAGTAAGTATGTCCTTTACCACGCAGAACTGTTTCTGCTTTCAGAACTGCTGCAGCTGACTGCTGAAACAGCTGGTCTCCATAATACAGATCAGCTGTGTTCTGATCATCCTGTGAGGCACTCTTTTCGTTTCCCGATGGCATTTCAGGTGACACTTCCCGAATCAACTTATTTTGTTCCGGCATTTTCTGTACCTTCTGTGTTTTGACCGGCTGAATGATCTCCCAGATCAATACCCCAAATAACACAGAAATGATCAAAGCTGACCCAAACATCATCAATATCCGTTTTTTTCCCATTGTCAGGTCACCTCCCCCTGATCAGTACCTTCTCAAACTCATCTCTGGGCATTGGCCTGGAAAAATAAAATCCCTGAACTTCTTCACATTCCAGTTTTTTCAGGTAATCTGCCTGTTCCGGATTTTCAACCCCTTCTACGATAACCGGGATTCCCAGCTTTTTAGTCATATAAACAATAGATTCCAGAATTGTTTTTCCTCTGTCTATCTCTGTTTCATGTTTCAAAAATTTCATATCCAATTTCAGAATATCCACAGGCAGATTCTGAAACATATTAAAACTGGAATAACCACTTCCAAAGTCATCCATCAGTATTTTAAAACCTTCCGAACGCAGTTTGTTGATGCAGCTCAGAAGCTGCTCCAGATTTTCCGTAAAGGCACTTTCTGTCACTTCAAGCATGACATTTGAGATACTCACCTGATGACGTGTCAGTACCTCCTTTGCCTGATCACAGTAGCTGCCACTGTTCAGATCCTGTCTGGATACATTCACTGAAATGGGAATCACTTCGATTCCTCTGTTTTTCCAGCTTTCTATATGATTACATACCTGCTCAGTTATTTCCATATCCATTTCTGAGATAAAGCCATTTCTTTCAAAAAGAGGTATGAATTTATCTGGAGAAATCAATCCTCTCTGGGGATGTTTCCATCGTACCAGTGCTTCTGCGCTGACTAAATTTCCACTTTTGAGATCAAAAATAGGTTGATAATACACCTTAAACTGCTTTTGCCTCAGTGCATCAAACATTTCCTGTTCCAACAGTCTCTCATCCAGTAATTCCAGCTCCATCGCTTCATCAAAAAATGAATAATGTTTCAGATAACTGTTCTGAATTCTGTTCAGTGCAAATTCTGCACGGTCACACATTAAATCTACTGGCATTTCTGCTGTTTCGATTTCATATACCCCAAAGTAACAGGATACTTCCAGACTGATTTCCTGAATCCCAAGAAATTTTCCAACATCGATTCGAAAAGGGCACTTGCTCATTTCCTCCTCTGGAACACAGAATACAAAATTGTCAGCCCCCAGATATCCGCATGTTCCCCTCACTCCAGACATATGACGCAGCAGTTCAGCAAATTTACATAGAAACAGATCTCCTGTTTTCCACCCGAATTTTTCATTGATATCCTGAAAATGATGAATATCACACCGGATCAGTATGTATCTGCTGTTTCTATACTGCTTCAGCATAACTGCAGTCTCTCTGCAAAATGCTGACTTAAGCGGGAGTCCTGTCAACCGGTCTTCTGAAAGATCCAGAAAATGATATACCAGCACAAAAGTTACTATGCCAAGTGAAATACCAAGACCTACAAGAAGAATATCCGGCAGCATAATCTGCAGTCCGGCTATCACCGCAGAAAAAGAAACCAGCCCTCCCATTACACTGACCCTGACATTTCCAAGCCAGTTGCGTCGTTTCCATACAATAACACTCATATATAAAATATAAAATGCCCAGTTTGCATAAATCAGCCAGATGTATTTCCCCAGATGATAACTTTTTTCCAGTGAAATCTGAAAATACAAATGATATATGTTATTATAGAAGATCAGGAGAAATGTATTCACATATACCGGAATGCCCAAAAAGAAATCCCACCGGCTCTCCCTTCGGGTCACGGCGCAGATATAGGTCAGAAAAGCATACGGAAAATAAAATAAAAGCAGAAAATACAGATCTGCAATCAAGCACATGGCACTGACAGACACTTTTCCCGGATGTGCTATCATAACAGCGGTTCCAATATCAAATAAATTATACAGATATCCAAGTGAAATCAGAATAACAAGCTTTTTCTCCACATTTTTGGACAGCCGCGGTTTCAATAACAGACACATGGTTCCGATCGTAAGAAACACCAGACCTGCTATATCAAAATCATAATTATAAATCACGAATCGTACCTCCGTCCGTTTAGTGTCTGTCTGAGCAAAGTTTCTTCTAACGGAAAACTAAAAATATTATAGCGCATAGATTAAATTATGTCACTTATTATCCAAATTTTTCATTCTGATTTTCTTTTTCAGTAATCTTTCTAAATTGTCTTAAATTGTGATATTTTGCTCTTTCGTGGCAGAAATTAAATGATACATGTCAATTCCGGCGTCAATTTGTTTTTTAAAACAATATTGCTTTTAAATATGAAAGGAGTTCGTTACATGTCCTTTTCATTTTTTGCAGACATGGTCTGCTTTGGAAAAATCTATACTGGCGAAAAGGCTGAACCTTTTGCGTCTGCTTTTGCTGTTAAAAATGGTCAGTTTATTTATGTTGGTCAAAAATCCGGTGCTGAAATGCTGATTGGTCCCGAAACCAGAACCCTTCGCCTTATTTCAGGATGTGTTCTTCCCGGTATGACAGAAGGTCATGCACATGTCACCATGACTGCAGATCTTCTGACAGGCGTCTGCCTCTATCAATGCCACACCATCAAAGACTATTTGAATGCAGTCAGTACCTATCTGGATAAACACCCTGATCTTACTGTTTTGACGGGAAAGGGATATATTACCAGCATCTTTGGGGAAGCTGGTCCAACAGCCGATCTTTTGGATGAAGCATGTCCGGATATTCCAGCAGTTTTAACAGCTGAAGACTGCCACTCTGCCTGGATCAATACAAAAGCTCTCTCTCTGCTGCAATTGGGAAAACTGTCTTTTGGCATCAAGAATGGTGAAATTGTTTGTTATCCGGGAACAAATAATCCGACCGGCTGGCTGAAAGAATCCGCCGCCGATCTTACAGTCTCTCTGATACCTCCTTATTCCATTTCCGAATATAAGAACGCAATTCTGGTCTATCAGGAAATGGCTCTCTCCAATGGCATCACCAACTGCTTTGAACCATTTCTTGCACAAAGGCGGGATTATGCAAAGCGAATGGAAGCTTATCATCAGTTGGATCAGGAAGGTCAGCTTCATATTACTTTTCATACCGCCTATACCCTGTACCCCGACTGTGATATCGATTGCTGTCTGCGCGAGGCTTCTGACCTGCGTAATCAGTATCTGAATGATGAGCATATCTCTCTTACTGCCATAAAAATCTATGCAGACGGTGTACTTGAAAATCACACTGCTTTCCTTTTATTTCCCTATGCAGATAAGACGGAGGATTGTGGAACTCCACTATGGTCACAGGTACAGTTAAACAAAATTGCTCTTGCTGCTGCAGCAAATGGATTTATTGTCCACGCACATGCAATCGGAGACGGTGCTGTAGAGCAGGTTATTCAGGCTTATGAATGTGCAGCCGAAAAATACCCAGGACTAAATCATGCCATCACTCATCTTCAGGTCATGAACCGGTCACAGATCCGGCGCATGGCCCGGACTTGCATACATGCTGTTGTCAATCCATACTGGCATTTTAAAGACAGTCTTTACTTTGATGCTCTGGAAATCCCTTATCTTGGAGTAAAACGTGCCGAAGAAGAGTACCCTCTTGCCTCACTTGTTGAAACTGGTGTACATGTATCACAGGCAAGCGACTGGCCCGTTTCTGTACCGGCAAGTACCTTTCTCAGTTTTCACATAATGGTAAACCGTTCTGAACCCGGTTCCCTTAATCCGGAGCAGCTAAAACCAACAGAATGCCTGTCTCCTGAAGAGTCCCTTTTGGTTCTTACCGCTGAAGGCGCTCATCAAATGGGACTCAGTGAAAAAAAAGGAACAATTTCTGTTGACAAAGACGCAGATTTCGTTATTATAGATAACGATGTGCTTACCATGGAGCCTCAAAGGATTTATACAACCCGGGTCTTATCCACCTACGTACATGGTCAGAAAGTGTGGTCATCAATAAAGCAGACTTAAATTTCCGTATCAACATTCCGACAGGCTAAAGGAATTTGAAATGTCTGCTCAAAAATGATCCAAGTAATCTTCTCCAGGAGGAATAAGATGAAAAGATTTACTGCATTACTTGCAGTGGGCGTCCTGACTATTGTCGGATGTGCCTGCACACTTTCCGGCTGCGGCAGCAGCGGGGACAAATCATCGGCTGACAAGGACGGCAATGGTTACGCTGATGAAATCTACCTTTATAACTGGTCCGAATATATGACACAGGACGTATTGGATCAGTTTCAGAAGGAATACGGAATCAAGGTCATTCAAACCACCTATGAGTCCGACGATGAGCTCCTTGCCAAGCTCATTGCTGGTAAGAAAGGCGAATATGATATCGCAGTTCCTACCAATACTTATATACAGGCTTTTAAGGACAATGACCTGTTAGAGCCACTAGACAAAAGTGCTCTGACAAATCTCAAAAACATCGATCCGGCATATATGAATCTGGATTTTGATTCAGGAAACGAGTATACCGTTCCATACATGGGAACAATTTCTGTTATGCTCGCAAATAAAAAAATGCTGAATCAGCTTGGTGTCACAGTGAATAACACACAGGATCTTCTCAATCCGGCACTGAAAAACAACATCCTTATTTTTGATGATGTGGAAGGTGATATTACTTTAGGTCTTCAAGGTGCAGGACTCGATCCCAACACCAAAAATGTCAGTGACCTTGGCAACGTTGAAAAATACCTTATGAAGCTTAATTCCAACATCAAATCATTTTCACAGATTTCTGATGAAAGAATTTCAGCAACCAGAGGCGAAGTTGCTCTCTCCTATATCTACAGTGGAGATGCCTTACAGGCTATGGCTGACAACCCGGATCTTGAAATTGTCATGGAAAAAGAAAAATTTCCTCTGACACTGGATAACATGGTGATTCTGAAAGGGACTAAACATAAAAAAGAGGCAGAACTTTTTCTCAATTTTATTCTTCGCCCTGATATTTCAGCTGAACTTACAAAAACCTATCAGTATGTCTGCTTTAATAAAGCTGCCGTTTCTTATTTACCAAAATCTCTTCAGAATGCTAAGGTATGCGTCCTGTCAGACAACATGAAGAACAACCTTGTCATCGTAAAAGAAAAAAGCGGTGATATGCTTGATAAAATGGTCACTGTCATGACCGAAGTCAAATCTGCAAAGTAATCCTGTTAAAAACAGAAGATCCTGTTGTTTTCTGAAAAATACAAACGCAGAAAACGCCCCGGCTGCCGCCGGGGCGTTATTTGATTCTCTATTTAAGATCCAATCAGCTGAAGTTTCTTCATTGCATTGTAGATGCCATTCTGGTTAATTGAATCAGTAACCATAGTTGCCTCTTTTTTTAATCTCTCTATACCATTTCCCATAACGACAGAAATACCGGCATATCGAATCATATCAAAATCATTTTCTCCGTCACCGAATGCAATAGCATCCTCAGCACTTGCTCCGATTGCTTCCAGATAATGCTGCATCCCTGTTGCCTTATTCACACCGGCACAAGTAATCTCACCTTTTGTTTCATCCGGTCTGTCAAAACTAAGCGGCAATACATCAAAATAGCTTCCCGCTTTGCATCCGACAATCTGATGATTATCCTGTGAATCATAATATACCAGTTTTTCTATATCATCTCTGGATCTGACTTCTTCGTCCAGCTCCATCATTCCAAGCAGACGCTCCAGTCGTTCCGGTGTCATACGCAGCTCTTCCAACATCAGATGACGCAGTTTCTGCCTGCAATCCGATGTAGTAACTGTAAAATCCTTCGTTTGGAGAAGATAGATAATTCTTCTGGAATCAAGATAGTCTAATAAATTTTTCAGTTGCTCTCTCTCCACCGTATGATGGTATATTTCTGTTCCTGCAACCTCAACGTAAGCTCCTGTAGACCCAATAATTCCATCGAAACCGAGATTTAACAAACTTTTATAAATCTGACACTGGCACCTGCCTGTACAGATCACAATCTGGTTATTTCTTTCTTTTGCTTCCAGTAGAGCTTCTTTTGTCGTTTCCGGCATTTTTCCCTGAAAATCTATCAGTGTTCCATCAATATCAAAAAATAATACTTTATCATGCATTGACATTAAAATCCTATTGGCTTATTCTGATTTGCTGCCTTCAATCTTGCAATTGCCCTTGCAAGCGAGGCCTGAGATGCTTTATATTCAATCATGCTCAGTTTTTGTCTAAGTTGCTCTTCCGCACGCTCTAATGCTTCCTGCGCACGAACCACATCAATCTCTTCCGGTTTTTCACAGGAATAGACATACATACTCGCACGATTATTAGCAAAAGCGACAAATCCTTTAGAAATAACTCCTGTCTCCCAGGTGTCATCTTCCTTCTGGTAACGAACCACACCTGTCTCAACGGCAATTGTCGTGCTCTCATGATGCGCCATGATCGCAAATTCTCCGTCAAATGTCGGAATAATAAGGATTTTCACTTTGCCTTCATAGAATATTCTGTTGCTTGATACAATCTGTAATCTGAATACATTAACACTCATGCTAAAGTCTTCGCTTTCTCAACAACATCATCTATGGTTCCAACGTTAAAAAATGCCGTTTCAGAATATTGATCCATCTCTCCATTTACAATTGCTTCAAATCCACGTATTGTTTCCTTCAATGGAACGAATTCGCCTTTTACGCCGGTATAATTTTCTGCAACATGGAATGGCTGTGATAAAAACTTCTGAATTTTTCTGGCACGATACACTGTCAGCTTATCCTGATCTGATAATTCTTCCATACCCAGAATTGCAATAATATCCTGCAATTCTCTATACTTCTGTAAAATTTCCTGTACCTGACGAGCTACACGATAGTGCTGTTCGCCTACAACATCTGCCTCAAGAATTCTTGACGAAGACTCAAGCGGATCAACAGCCGGATAAATACCCATTTCCACAATTTTACGTGAAAGAACTGTCGTTGCATCCAAAAAGCTGAATGTGGTAGCCGGTGCAGGATCTGTCAAATCATCTGCCGGTACATATACAGCCTGAACTGATGTAACTGATCCGGATTTTGTCGAAGCAATACGTTCCTCAAGAGCACCCAGATCATTTGCCAGCGTCGGCTGATATCCAACTGCAGAAGGCATACGGCCAAGTAATGCAGATACTTCAGAACCAGCCTGTACAAAACGAAAGATATTATCTATAAACAAAAGCACATTCTGATGCTGTACATCACGGAAATATTCTGCCATGGTAAGCCCTGTCTCCGCAACACGCATACGTGCACCTGGTGATTCATTCATCTGACCAAAAACAAGAGCAGTTTTTTCAATTACTCCGGATTCCTTCATTTCAGTCCATAACTCATTTCCTTCACGGGAACGTTCTCCAACTCCTGTAAAAATGGAATAGCCGCCACTCTCTGTCGCAACATTATGTATCAGTTCCTGTATCAGAACAGTTTTACCTACACCTGCGCCACCAAAGAGACCGATTTTTCCACCTTTTGCATAAGGAGCCAGTAAATCAATTACCTTGATTCCTGTTTCCAGAATTTCTACAACCGGGCTCTGCTCTGCAAAAGAAGGCGGATCTCTGTGAATGCCCCAATGCTCTTCCTTATCCAGTTTCTCTCCATCATCCAGTGTCTCACCAAGTACATTAAACAAACGTCCAAGTGTTTTTTCTCCAACAGGGACTTTAATTGGTGAACCAGTTGCTACTACTTCCATATCTCGCTGCAGCCCATCACTGGCTGACAGAATAATACATCTTACTGTATTATCTCCGATATGCTGCTCCACTTCCATGACGCATCGCTTTCCATGGTTATCCACTTCCAGTGCATCCCTGATTGATGGCAGATCAAGATCCTCAAATTCGACATCAATTACAGGTCCTGACACCTGTATTATTTTCCCATTTTTCATTCTTCACCTCATCACTCAGCCTGTTTCAGTTTTTTTCGTTTCAAGGCCTTTGCTCCGCCTACAACTTCCGTAATCTCTTGTGTTATAGCCGCCTGCCTTGCCCTGTTAAAGGCAATTGACAAATCATGAAGCATTGTGGATGCATTGTCTGTTGCTGCTTTCATGGCAGCCATTCGCGCATTCTGCTCGCAGGAAAATGCTTCTATCAATGCACCATATATATATCCAGTAATATAATTCGGAACCATATGATCCAGCAATACTTCCGGAGATGGTATAAAACGAAATTCTTCCTGATAAGAGGATGCCAAGACCTTGGCAATCTCTTCACTGCTAAAGTCAGTCCGCACCAGCGGCAGAAGTTTTTCTACTTTTACCTCTTCCACGATGCTGTTAACCATTCTGGTATAAATGATATAAACTTCATCCAGCTTTTTGCTGTTATATGCACTTATAATCTGATCCGCAATCAGTCTTGCCCTGTGCATAGTCGGGTTCTGAGCAACATAATGAAAATTTTCCTCTATCGGAATGTGATGCTGCTGAAAATAATGATACCCCATCTCACCTACAACATAAATACAAGACTTCTGAGAATCCTGATAGAATTCTTCCACTGCCTTCAGAATATTGTGATTATATGCACCAGCAAAACCCTTATCACCTGTTATTACAATAATTCCACGCTTTTTTTCTGTATTTGCCTGAGTTTCCTCCAGATCATTGTCAAAATATACATGCTTAATATCAGGAATATGCCGAAGAAGCCTGGCAATCTGCATCTGTATCCCATAGAAAAAAGGCTCTGTTAACAGACGACTTTGCTTCGCCTTCTGCAGCTTATTCGATGAAATCATATACATTGCCTTAGTGATTTTCATCGTATCCTGAATGCTTCTTATTCTGTTTTTTATTTCTGTAGCATTTGCCATGAAATATCACGCCTCTGTTTTTTGGCAGTCAAAAGCATCTGCGCTTCTGCTGCCTGCTATATCGCCTGCTAAGTGCAGGCGCTAATCAATGCCGAATTATATACTTTATTCTGTATTATATTCTGCCTAACATTTTTAAACATGTTTTATACTTCTTCTGCCTTCGCCACACTGTCCTTATATTGCTGAGCCGCACTGACAATAGAACTTCTAAGATCATCCGGAAGCTCTCTGCCATTTGTAAGCTGATCCACAATGTCTCT
>Ga0302210_10000970_pt1 | contig 12465 bp, 6 predicted proteins | sample II_Fen_E3_2_FD_198793 | JGI IMG/M metagenome (GOLD analysis project Ga0302210, IMG submission 198793) | Peat permafrost microbial communities from Stordalen Mire near Abisko, Sweden - II_Fen_E3_2 | ecosystem: Environmental > Terrestrial > Soil > Wetlands > Permafrost | place: Sweden: Abisko... | reverse complement strand
TTTAGTTGTGCGATCAGGGAAGATTAAGCCATTGATACAGTCGGAACCAGCTGATGGAACGCCCTCAAAGCCGTAATCACCACCGTAGGCCCAATATTTCTGTCCATCTGAAGTATATTCGGCCATACCTTGGTCTACCCAATCCCAGATGCAACCACCTTGCAAAAGCTTATTCCGTTTGATTGTTTTCCAGTAATAGTCAATGCCACCCAATGAATTTCCCATGGCATGTGCATATTCGCACATGATCAATGGACGCTTGTTTTCCGGATTCTTTGCATAGCGTTCAATATCCCATGCTCGAGGGTACATCGGGCAATAAATATCAGTGTTCCATTCGTGGTATGCATTCTCATATTGCACAGGACGCATCTTCTCAAGTGATTTGAACCACAAGAAAGTTTGGTAGAAATTGTAGCCATTGCCTGCTTCATTGCCGAGTGACCATGTTACTACACAAGTACGGTTTTTATCGCGTTGGTACATGTTTACAGAACGAGCCATGTGCGCTTCTGTGAAGAGAAGGTCATTGGCTAAAGTGCCACCGACTTTTCGATCGTAGCCCATGCCATGACTCTCAATATTCGCCTCATCAATTACGTAAATGCCATATTGATCGCATAAATCGTAGAATAGTTCTGGCTGTGGATAGTGGCTAGTACGTACTGTGTTTACATTAAATTTTTTCCAAAGCGTGAAATCTTTCATCATCAACTCTTTACTTACGTAATGACCTGTATTTTCGTCATGTTCGTGGTAATTTACTCCTTTCACAAGTACAGGCATTCCATTGATGAGAAACTGACTGTTTTTTACTTCAGCGGTGCGGAATCCGATTCTCGTACTTGTTGCCTCAAGCAATTTTCCGTTTTCATCTTTATGGTTGAGCACCAATGTATATAGATTTGGTTTTTCGCAGCTCCAATGAGCGAAATCGCCTATTAGTCTAGCTTGGAAGGAACTACTGCTTTCGTCCCATTTTGTATCTCCCTTAGCCACTTCTTTGCCCTTTTGATCGTAGAGAGCAAAATCCACTTTACTATTTTTGCTGTTGGTTTTTACATCTAAGTTGAGGATCCCTTTTTCATAATTCTCATCAAGTCGTGCTTCTGCATGGAAGTCTACGATGCGTTGTTTAGGCTGTGCATAGATATATACTTCACGTTCGAAACCCGATAAGCGCCAAAAGTCTTGGCATTCCATATAGTTCGCATCTGAGAAACGATGAACTTGTACGGCCAATACATTTTTGCCTTTTGTCACTTTGTTGGTAATATCAAAACGAGAAGGTGTTTTTGAATCTTTACTCATTCCTAAAAAAATACCATTTAGGTAATAAAAAGCGCAACCTTTGGTGGCATCGAAACTAATGAATATAGCTTTTCCGTCCCATTTACTTGGAACCTCAAAGTCTTTACGATATGTACCGGTAGGATTCCATTTTTCAGGAACTCTAGGAGGCTCCGGTTTCTGTAAGAATTTTTCAGGATCGTATCCAGGTGATACAAAAGCCCATCCCGAGTTGGTGTAAATAGGAGCACCAAAGCCTTGTCGTTCCCAGTTCCCCGGGACTTTAATGTCACTCCAATTAGTTACATCAAGGTCTGGATCCATAAAGTTGGTAGGGCGATCCTTAAAGTACTCCACATATTTAAATTTCCAATCTCCATTAAGAGACAAACGGGTATCACTATGATAACGATCATACTTCTTTGCCTCTTCTGCCGTGGGATAGGAGGTAAAAGTAGCACGAGGGGCTTCACGCCCAATACTAGTGATTTTTGGGCTGGTAATCGTGGTGTAACGATCTGCAGGTTCTTGTGTCATTGATGCTGCAGCTCCAGTGCATTGTGCATAGGCACTTAATACGGATACCAGCATCATTGAGACAAGTATAAACTTTTTTCTCATCTTTTTTAAGCTTGTTTTATATATTTCTTGATTCTAGTAATTCGAATCTACTCAATGCGCCAGATGCGAAGTCCTACGTATCGTGGAGCTGCAATCTGTATACATAGTGGACGAGAGTCGATAATTACTTTTTTTTGTGTTAGTGAAGCATGCATTAAATGGAGTTCTCCATTTTCGTAGATTGCAATGCCTACGTGACTAATGTCAATTCCTTTTTGAGTAGTGATCAACCCGATAAGATCCCCCGTTTGAATCCAGTTTTTACCACTGGGTGGGAGTTCTGATTTAGGAAGATATGCAGGAGTCAACTGATTCACTTTTTCCTCAATACTTCGAATTGGTCCTATAAATTCAGGATGTTCTTTCAATTCAATAAATCGATTGGGGTTGCTACTCATTATTCCTACATTTGGACAAGTTGTATATTCTGGGCAGTATTCTTGACAAAGATCGTTTACACGTCCTCTTTGCGCATTATTTTGAATCCATTCGGAAGTGTAATGTAAGCGTGATGTATAATCGGTGACTACTCCATTTCTATATCGATTCTCTTGCAAGTTCTTGCAGAATAAAGAAAAGGCCTTTTGACCGAGTAGTTTCTCTTGAGTTTTAGCTAGTTGTTGAGCTGTCATTGCAAGTGCAACACTCGTTTCAAGGAACGTCATGCAGTCAAGCTCTCTAAGATTTACTGTAAGGCATTCGTTTGTTTCGTTTTCTAATGTATGGCCTACATATGCTTTTCCCAAAAACTGTCGTCCAACCCATGCTACTGAAGTCGCTGAGTCTTGGCTTAGAATTTGACATACTAAGGTACTATCTTCGGTAGTGTAGTGTACTCTCTCGAGTTCAGGTGGTACCTTTGCGCTTAGTAAGCTTGCAGGCAGAAGTAGAAGAAGAATAAAGAATGATTTCATAAAAAAAGTAGAATTAAAAAAGTCCTTTAAAAAGAACTTTTTAATTAAAAAACACAGGGGATGTTTCCATTCCCTGTGTTGGCATTTGCGTTTAAGAGATGCCTATTTATACTGTTTAATTAAATTTTTATAGTCGCCAGAATAAGGTATAAGCGTAAAGCTATATGCAATCTCATCCTTTGGAGTTACTAGATCCCAGTCGTGTGCTTCTGCACCCCAGCTGTTATCACCACCAACTCCATTCATCTGGTAATCGATAAATACATCAACTAATTGTTTTGGACGTACATCGCATGCATGTCTATTTTTTAAATTCGGATTGTTTGCTGCCCCATTATGGATATTTTCCCCGCAATCAAGATCTTCGCGTACGTTATTGCTTGCGTTGAATTCCATTTTTCCACTAGGTACTACAAGAAGACCTTTTCCTTTTCCGGCCAGCGCCATCCAACGAACTTGAGTGTGATGCCCATTTTCTTCTGGACGGATGTAGGGTTCGTACGTATCTGAAACATTACAGTTATATTCACCCATAAACTGTGCAGTATAGCGGTCTACATAATTTTCGTTAGGGCCGTGTCCATAGTAACTTAATTCCTTAAAGCTTACAGGCATTTGCATGCGCATACCTACACGAGGGATCCACTTATCTTTGCTTTTGCTGTTGAATACATTACTTACCTGAACCGCACCGTTATCAAAGATTCTATAAGTTGTTTTCCAAGTCGTTTGAACTATTGGATAGTTGTATGTAACAGTGATGGTATTACCATCGATCTTGAAGCTTTCAGCTTTCAGAATCGTATCTGAGGCTGCTTTCCATGCTTTCAATCTTTCGGGTGCATTATTACCATAATCATTTTCAATAGGAGCACGCCAGAAATCAGGCTTCAAACCAAATCCGTTAAGAATATATTCTTGTCCTTTGAATCGGTAAGAAGTCATCTGTCCGGAAATTTTGTTGAATTGTACGGTAAAGTCTTTTCCTTTAAACGTAACATTTTCACCCTTTTCTGCACCTTTTAAAGATTGTTTCAGAGTCTGCTCCGTATATTTATAGGGCTGTAGTTCCTTTTGGTCACGTGCAATGGCGTATCCAGCAGGAATCAAATATTCAGCTTTGCGTTGTTTTGCGTAAAATTCAACTTGTACATCACCTGTAGTCGCTGTAGTAGGTAGCTTATCTAGTGTAGCTGTTACAGTATCCATTGGTGCACAATCAACGCTAAATGTACCTTCAGCTATTTTCCTTCCACTTCCTTTTACAACGTATGAAAAGTCGTATTCTTTAAGGTTAGTAAAGAAGAAGCCATTGGCGATACGAATTGTCTTCTTCGCAGCATCAAGTTCAAGGAAGTCTACGTTTTGATATACATGTCGTACTTCTTCTGTCATTGCTTTTGTAGTGCGATCCGGGAAAACGATACCGTTGATACAGAATGAACCATCAGATGGAGTACCTTCGGGACCGTAATCGCCGCCATAGTTCCAATATTTACGTCCATCGGAAGTGTATTCAGCCATACCTTGGTCTACCCAGTCCCAAATGCAGCCACCTTGTAACAGTTTGTTGCGTTTGATGATTTTCCAATAGTAATCGAATCCGCCTAATGAATTTCCCATTGAATGTGCATATTCACACATAATCAGCGGACGTTTGTTCTCAGGATTTTGCGCATAACGCTCAATATCCCAAGGGCGGGGATACATCGGGCAGTAAATATCGGTGTTCCATTCGTGGTATGCATTTTCGTATTGTACAGGACGCATCTTTTCACGTGATTTGAACCATAGGTAGGTTTGGTAGAAGTTATAACCGTTTCCAGCTTCGTTTCCGAGTGACCATGTCACTACGCAACTATGGTTTTTGTCACGCTCATACACGTTTACTGAACGAGCCATGTGCGCTTCTGTGAAGAGAAGGTTGTTGGCTAATGTGCCACCAACTCTACGATCGTAACCCATGCCATGAGTTTCGATATTTGCTTCATCAATTACGTAGATACCATATTGGTCGCACAAATCATAGAAAAGCTCTTGTTGAGGATAGTGGCAAGTACGTATAGTATTTATATTGAATTTTTTCCAGAGTGTAAAGTCTTTCATCATCAAGTCTTTGCTTACATAGTGGCCAGTCTTTTCGTCATGCTCATGGCAATTGACTCCTTTTATAAGTACAGGTATTCCATTGATAAGAAATTGGCTATTTTTTACTTCAGCTGTACGAAATCCTACTCTAGCACTTGTTGCTTCAAGTAATTTTCCATTTTCATCTCTATGGTTTAGGACTAAAGTATATAAATAAGGTTTCTCGCAACTCCAATGTGCAAAGTCACCTGTCAAATTTGCATGGAAAGAGTTCAAATTATCTTTCGTCTCGGTCCATTTAGTATCTCCCTTAGCAACTTCTTTTCCTTGTTCGTCGTAGAGACTGAAATCCACCTTGCTCGCCTTATTGTTGGTTTGTACATCCAAATTAAGGATTCCTTTTTCGTAATTATCATCAAGGCGTGCCTCCGCATGAAAGTCTACGATGCGCTGTTTAGGTTGTGCGTAAACATAAACTTCACGTTCGAAACCAGATAGACGCCAAAAATCTTGGCATTCCAAGTAGTTCGCATCCGAAAAGCGATGAACTTGTACAGCTAGTACATTTTTACCTTTTACCACCTTGTCTGTGATATCAAAGCGAGAAGGCGTTTTCGCATCCTTGCTCATTCCGAGGAATTTGCCATTTAAATAATAGAAAGCACAGCCTTTTGTGCCATCAAAGCTAATGAATATAGCTTTTCCGTCCCAATCAGCAGGTACTTCAAAATTTCTGCGATATGTACCTGTTGGATTCCAATTCTCAGGAACCTTAGGAGGCTCAGGCTTTTGCATGAATTTGTTAGGGTCGTATCCAGGGGAAACAAAAACCCATCCGGTATTTGTGTAGGTAGGATATCCGAAGCCCTGTCGTTCCCAGTTTCCAGGAACTTTTATGTTGCTCCAATTAGTAACATCAAGAGTTGGATCCATGAAGTTAGTAGGGCGCTCTTTAAAGTTCTCTACATACTTAAATTTCCAATCTCCATTGAGTGACAAACGAGTCGGACTGTGGTAGCGATCGTACTTTTTAGCCTCTTCTGTGGTTGGGTAAGAGGTAAAAGTCGCACGAGGAGCTTCGCGCCCAATACTCGTGATTTTCGGACTGGTAATCGTTGTATAACGATCTGCTGGTTCTTGTGTCATTGGTGCTACTGCTCCGGTGTCTTGTGCATAGACACTTAGTACTGAAAGTAACATCATTGAAGCAACTGTAAAAGTTTTTCTCATCTTTTTTAGGTATGTTTCTAAATATAAAAAAATTTAAATGACAAAGATATACAGTTTCTTCCACAAAACCAAGTGTTTAAGGAAATATAACTTGCATTTTTTTCCTTTTATCGTATTGAAACTATTCATCAGTTATCTTCATATCAAGTATTTTTCGTACATTTGTCCTCAAATTATTAATAAATCAATTTATGGCATTCGAAGCAACCAAAAGAGACTGGAGCGAGTTGTATGTTTTTTTTCGTCTCCTTGCAGAAGGAACAATTATATTAGGAGGTCCTGTTTCTAAAACACTTCCAATAGCAAAAATCACTCGGGAGGAGCATGATGGTTTACGTACTTATCTTGTTGGTGCGGAGGAAATAAAAATAGTAGGTGAGCAATTTGAAAAAACGGTTCTTCGCGAAGATTTTCAGATAGTTGCTCAACTAATACTAGAGGCCTTACGTAGTGAAACTGCCGAAATAACTGATGCGAAAGGGAATCCTTTGATAACCTCTCCTCAAGGAGTGGAAGGTTTTTTAGATGAGGTGGGGATTTTTAATTTATCAGCGGAAACCGTTGATCGCACCGATTTTTATCTCACCTTCTTTAATCCGGAAGCAGAGTCGATTGGTTGTACGTTGCGTTCACGTATTGGTAAACCTCTTCCTTTGCTTGATGGAGGACGTACCGCAAATCTTAAGTTAGAGCAAACTGGCGTTAAGTTTGCTTCGCCTACCGTAAGTAAGGTAAATGCCTTGGAAACGGCACATACAGTGATGGACCGCATGCTACTTATTGAACGTTTGGGGGGAGTATTAAAGTATGCGGATGTGGCTGATCGTGTATTTCGCGCCAATCTCGCTATGATTGACCTTCATCTACCTCGACTTTTGGCTGAGATGCTTCGAACAATGCATCTTGAAGGAATTAATAAAGTAAGTGAATTAACCGAGCGAATGAATGAGATAAATCCTCTTAAAGTGAAAGCCGAGTTTATTGAAAAGCATCATTTTTATGAGCATAAGCTAAAGCAATTACTTATCACTTCTGCTTTAGGGATGCGTCCGGCTAAAATATATGCAGGTGAAGAGTCTGCCATCAAGGCATTGGTATTGCTTCAAAACGATGGTAAGCTTGTTTACTATCCGGCCTCCGATCGTAATATCCTTGGGGAATTCTTATATCGCAATTCATGTTTTGAAGTTACGCCAATAGAAAAAGATAAATATGGAGCTCTTGAGCGTGAGAATAATGTCTATTACTTTAAGCTGAATTTAAAGATCGCACTTACCCGTCGATAAAATAAAAACATTATTCAGTTACTATCTTTTTAATTTGTTTTTTGGTTTGATGCTATTTACTTGTCGATCTAATAAATATTGTGCAGTCTGCATCATTGACATCGCATACAGGTTTAATTTAGCAGCACGCTCCTTATGAGCTGAAAGGATATCTTTTAAATCTCCTTTTTGGTAATTGTATAAACTTTCTTTAGCTCCAATGCGATGCACGAAGTAGAAAGTGCTGTCTACACAGCCATAGGCGTCATCCGATGCAAAGAAAATTTGTTCACGTTTCTCTTTGAATAAGTTAATACCGAGTGTCTCATTTCTATAAGGTATATTCAACATACCCATTATCGTAGGGAATACATCGAGTTGCCCGGCTACTTGTTTATAGGTTTTTGGCGCTGTATTCTGTGGATCGTAAATGATGAGTGGAATGTGGTGATAAGTGAGTGAAACATCGTAGTCATTATGTGCTTTTCCATGATCGCCAAGAAGAACAAAAATAGTATTCTTAAACCAAGGCTCTTTTTCTGCTAATTCGAAAAAACGTTCAAGTGAATAGTCTGCAAATTGAACAGCTTGTAAGTAAGGTTCTTTTTCGCTAGGTTTATAATACGATGGAATAATAAATGGTTGATGATTACTAGCCGTAAGGAAAGCACTTATAAAAAGTCGTTTATTTGATGCCTCACGTCGTAAATAAGGAATTGCGTTTTCGAAGAGAAAGTCATCGCTCACCCCCAAGTTGCTATGTATTTCTGATGATGGATAATCCTTTTCCGCTACGATCTTTTCAACGTGGTTGGCCGAAAAGAATCCGCCCATATTGTCGAATTGTTCGTCATGTGTGAAAAAGAAAGTTGTTTGATAATTCCTATTTTTCAACTCCCCGAAAATAGAAGGTTGTTCGAAGATGCCGTTTGTTTTAAACGGATGTTGATTCAGCAAAGCAGGAGAAGCAAAAAAGGTACCTGCAAGTCCGTTCATCGTATGAATACCTGTTGAGTAAGTATTGGGGAAGTAGTCTGATTTTTTTATTAGCCGATTAAGGAAAGGAGTCAACTTTGGATTCTGTATATAGTGAGAGGCCATACTTTCCATAAGTATAATTACCACATTTCGCTCTTTGGGTGCGCCAGTCGTTTTTACCTCTCGTGCAATAAGTGATGAGTTTGCAATTGAATCGTCAATTTGCATCCATTTACGTACATTGTTTATAGCCTCTTTCTCATCCATTAAAGTAAGTTTTTCCTTTGCCTGCTTTTCCATATCCAGCGTAGTACGCAAAAAAACAAAAGCAGGGTTAAGGCCTAACTGATTAATAAATGGATCTTCACAGAAGTAAGCAGTTCCAATTCGGATCGGTGATTTTTGTCCAATTCGTCCTCGAATACCTAGCGTGCAAAATGCGATAGCTACTAAGAAGATAGCTCCTATCTTTACTCTTTGTTTTATTGTAAAAGACGATAGTGTGAATTCAATTTTTTGTTTGCGACTTATTCGCGCTAAGAGAAAGCAGAATAGAGCATCAACTCCAATAAATAAAAATACATAAACAATAAAACTTCTTTCTTTTGTGATCATTTCAATCACGAAAGAAGGTTCGCTGAACCAATTCCAAACAGAAGCATTGAGGTGCTTAAAAAACTGCCCAAAATAGGGAATATCTGCAGCTGTAATCAGTAAAACAACCGAATAGCAAATGGCAAAAAACACTTGGATAGCAGTATAAAATTTCTTTGTACTAAGTGACAACTGACACATAATTCCTGTGAGGACGAGTGGTAGCAATTGAATGTAGCAAGAAGTTACATTATCGAAGCGCAAGCCCATTACAAAGGATTCGAAAAGGAGTGCTGAACTGTTCGGAGTGCTTATATGATCTTGATAAATGTAGAAGAATAAGAGTCGAAATAGGAATAAAAAAATCAAGGCTAATAGATGTACCTTGATTAGGTAACTAAGGCAGGAAAATACTTTTTTCATTTCTTTTTAGGATTTAGGTTCCTTTATAAAGAAGTAGGTTCTTAAAATTGATGTGCTAAATTTGATGTGCAAAGATACTGCTTTTTTGTTTATAGGAACATTATTTCGTGAATAAAAAAAGATCTTTTCCTTTTTTATTCCTAACTTTGTGGTTTTATTGTAAATTTAGAGTAGAGGGTACAGAATTATCTAAAAATTTCCCAAAGTAGGGCACCATTTAGTATCGTTACCCCTATTGCCATCGCATAGAGTATCACTGTGATAAAACGACTGTTTGCGTATTGTCCCATCACTCGTTTAGAGGAAGTTAATCCAACTTGCAGAAATACGGTAAATGGTAGTTGCATGCTTAATACAACTTGTGAAACAATTAATCCGCGGAACGGATCATTGATAAAAAGAATTACCAAGAAAGCACCGATCAACGAAATTAGTACACCCGTGCGCGAGTGAATGTCGTGTACGTGATAAGGTTCGTTGTACATTCCTGCAAAGATACTTCCTGCAGCCATACCGCTGGTTACAGTGGAAGATAAGCCGGCCATTAATAAAGCGATCGCAAAAATAGTTCCGGCCGCACCTCCTAATAGAGGAGTGAGTAATGATTGAGCTTGTGAAAGTTCCGATACGATTGTACCTGAGAGGAAGAAACTGCTAGCAGCTAATATAATCATTGCAGAGTTGATAGCCCAACCAATCGACATGGCCAGAAGCGTGTCGTAAAATTCATATTTCAAAGCCTTTTGTATACGAGCTTCACCTTTTGCCTGTATCTGCCGACTTTGTATAATTTCAGAATGTAGAAATAAGTTGTGTGGCATGATTACAGCCCCTAGCACACTTGTTATGATAAGCAAGCTTCCTTTTGGAATTCGGGGAATAACTGCCGACTGAGCAGCGGCTAGCCAATCCACATGAACCAATGCTAGTTCGTATAGAAAAGCAAAACCGATGAGTGATACGAATGCAATAATAATTCGTTCAATATGATGGTAAGAATTTGTGAAGAGTAGAATCGATACGATAACTACAGCAGCAGCAGCTCCAATAATAATGGGTATTCCGAACAACAATTGCAAGGCAATGGCTGCACCTAATATTTCAGCTAGGGAAGTTGATAGTGAGGATAGCATGGCAGTGCCCAGCAATGGTTTAGCAACCCATTTGGGAGCGAATTGCGTAGCAGTTTCCGAGAGGCATAATCCTGTTACAATGCCTAAGTGCGCTACATTGTGCTGTAGCACGATGAGCATTATAGTAGAGAGTGTTACCACCCAAAGTAGTGTATATCCAAACTCAGATCCTGCGGCAAAGTTGGATGCCCAATTACCGGGATCGATAAAACCTACTGTAACTAGTAATCCCGGTCCGATATAGCGCAATATTTCCAAGCCGCTTGTGTGAAGATGGCTTCTTTCTTTCCATTGTTGAACAAATAACGACAGATTGTTCAGGAATGTTTCTTTAAGTCTTTTCATACATAAAAAAGTTCAATGCTTATTGAGCACAAAGTTACTTAACTTTTTCGTATTTACGATCGTTTATACAAAGATTTTGAGAGAATACTATTTGGACTGAAAAAAAATAGCTTAAGCAGGGTTCTGAATAATTCCCAATTTGATGTAAACCGGCCTCACTAGTTTCTTGAAAGAAGTTAGTTGTCGGGCAAAAAGGAAGGCACCAATCACACATGCCACTCCTCCCCAAAAGAGTGTTGCCGGTGCACCAATCCAGCTTGCCATACTTCCTGCTAACATGCTTCCAAATGGAGCCGTACCCATAAAAGCCATGGTGTAAAAGCTCATAACTCGTCCACGTTTATCATTGTCGGAAATTGTTTGAAGTATTGTATTACTAGTTGCCATTTGCAACATCATTCCCAGTCCAGTGATAAGCATAAAGAACATAGAAAGAAGAAAGCACCGTGATAAAGAGAATGCGATAAGTCCTCCTCCAAAAGTAAACGCAGCAATAGGGAGCACCTTCTCGAGCCCTAATACCGTTTTGCGTGAAGCCAAAAAAACGGCACCGAATAGCGCACCAATTCCTGAAGCTCCTATAAGAAATCCATACGTATGAGAGCCTCCCTGAAAAATATCTTTTGCGAAAACCGGCATTAAAATAGAAAAAGGCATTCCCATAAGGCTGATTAATGCAAGTAAAAGAATGATTGATTTTATGGGAGCAAAGCCGAAAGTATATTTAAATCCTTCTTTCATTTCCTTTAAAACATTCTTCTCCTTTAGCAGAATCTGTTGAGGCTTAACAGTCATGAAAAGAAGTGATGCGATTACAAAGATATAACTCAGTCCGTTGATTAAAAAACAAACCCCTTCACCCAACGACGCAATCAATACTCCTGCAATAGAAGGCCCTAATAGTCGAGCCCCGTTTACCATCGACGAATTAAGTGCAATGGCATTTTGAAGGTCTTTTTTATCCTCCACCATCTCAATTACGAACGACTGACGGGCAGGGACATCCAGTGCATTAATACATCCCAAAAAGATGCTAAGTAGTAATACGTTCCATAAAGCAATGGTGTTCGTAAAAAATAATAATGCCAAGATTAAAGCTTGTACCATTGAAAAAATCTGTGTAGCCACTAAAATATGATAGCGATTCCACCTATCGGTAAGCACACCTGCAAAAGGAGCTAATAAGAAAGTCGGAATCTGTCCCGCAAAGCCAACGACCCCAAGAAGAAAGACCGATCCTGTCAGGCGATATACCAACCAAGGCACTGCTATACGTTGTATCCATGTCCCAATCAGTGAAACACTTTGTCCACTAAAAAAGAGCCGATAGTTTTTATATCTAAGAGAACGGAATATGGTTTTAAAATTTTCAGATCCTTTTACTTGCATATTAGTTGGCGTAATGTCTTGTTTTTAAGTAGTTAATTCGATGTTGATTCCTTATAAAGAAGAAACCAATTGTTTTAATTTTGTTTCTCCGATTTTTAAATTGTATTCAAAGTTGAGAAGACGGGTAGATGATTGCACATAGTTTTCTTGGGCTTGATGCACCTCAAGAGAAGTGGTCTGACCTAATCGCAAACG
>Ga0302210_10000969_pt1 | contig 12470 bp, 6 predicted proteins | sample II_Fen_E3_2_FD_198793 | JGI IMG/M metagenome (GOLD analysis project Ga0302210, IMG submission 198793) | Peat permafrost microbial communities from Stordalen Mire near Abisko, Sweden - II_Fen_E3_2 | ecosystem: Environmental > Terrestrial > Soil > Wetlands > Permafrost | place: Sweden: Abisko... | reverse complement strand
GAGAAATTGGTTCCTACCAATTTACAATCAGTGAAAGTTACCCGACAAAAGTTACACTCCTGCAACTTCGTATTTGAGAAGTCGCAGTTAACGAACTCCACATCACAAAAATTACTTTTATGAAAGTTACATTCACGGAAAGTACATCCATCGAAACGACAGGTTTGAAAAGACAGATGCTCATTTGATAGCTCACACAACATTTGGCGTGTAAACAAGCACTCTTCAATCTCTTCATCAAATTTAGTTTCAATCATTGAAAGCAAATCATCACTCTGATGCAATATTTTCGGCAACTGGGGCTGACTAATTTTCATATATAGAAATGATTTAATATAAAACAGTCTACAAAAGTAAGAATAACTTCATTCAAATGAATAGTTTTATTTCTATATTTTTCTTTAGAATATTGCTTACACTCAGTCTTATTTTTAATTTTTAGTTTCTTGAGAGTGTTTTATAGAGTAATTTTGTTGAATGACCATTCGTCTCATTTTTCAAATAAAAAAGACGAAGCAAAATATACTATAAACTACATTTCCACTAGTCTGATAATGTTAATATTACAAATAAAAGAATGTAAAGGCAGACAAAAATTGTATCTGCAACAATGAAGTTGTTTGAAATATTTTTTGGTAATCAATAAAATCTAAAGTATGAAAACACCATTATTTCAAGTCTATCATAAAATCAACCAAGCTTGTTCCTTCCGGAATATTAAGTTTTTTACGAATTCGGTAACGCGCAGCCTCAACACCACGTACAGAGAGATTATCGATTTGTGCAATATCTTTTGTCGTCAAATTTAGTCGAAGAAGTGCACAAAAACGAAGATCCGTAGGAGTAAGGTCAGGGTAACGTTCACGCAAATTACGGAAAAAGTTTATATGAATTAAATCAAAATTTTGCTGAAATACATTCCAAAACTCTTTATTCTCAATATTTTCATTGATTTGAGTTAGCAATCTTTGCATAAACTTCAACGTTGTGGGGCCCTTTTTCATCTGTTCTTGAATAGTGTTACGCAGTTCATCAAGCATACTATTTTTTGCAATAACACCCATCGCCATACTGGCCAATTCTTTACTTTTAAGAGATATTTCGCTTTCCAATAATTTTTTATTTTGCTCAGCAAGAAGTAATTCCTGTTCGTGCATCTTTAACTTTTGATGTGCTTGTTGAGCTTCATGCTCTTTTATTTCTTTTCTCATTAAATATTTCAATCTCCACTCTACAATATAATAAATAACCAATCCCAAAAGAATAAAATAAATAAATATGGCAAACCAAGATACTAGAAACGGACGGCTAATTGTGAATTGATAATGCACCTCTCCTATCCTTTGACCGGAATCACTATAAACTGAAGCTGTAAACTGATATGACCCATAATCTAAACTGCTGTAATTGATAATAGGATCGTATGAATCTGATTCTAAATTGATACCTGCCCCCTTTAAATGATAATGAACACGATAAAGCGCTAAATTATAATGCGGTATCAGCACTTCTATTGAAACTTCTCTATAATTAGGTTTAATCTCTCCATCTTCATCAAGCGGAAGTAATATTGATTCTCTGTTATTATTAGTACATTGCACTTGCCCCAATCTGATTTTAAACATTCGATCATATGCATCACGATGAGATGCATCATAACAAGCAATCCCGTTGTTCAAATTGAAATAAGAATTTCCGTCTTGATCAACGAAAACTATACTTTCAGAATGTATCGCATTATCAAAATTCGAAAAAGGGACATAAGCTTTTATATGAAAAGAGCCTTTATCGGTATCAATCAGAATGTAATCTTTTGAACTTACCAGCCAAAATAAATGATTATTTACTTCGGCTGCCCCCAAAATACGAGAATTATTTGGGAGTAACTGATTTAATTGGTTAAACGGTAGTATTTGATGTTTGATATTTGATACAACATATAATTTATGTTCATCAGCAAGTACTATGTTGCCTTGAATCTTCATCACTCGAATCTGTTTTCCAGAATTATTAGGACTCAACCTGGGAATAAATTCTACACGATGGATTGAACGTAAATCATCTGAAAGCCATAAATGATATGCACCTCTATACATGTGGCCAAGCCAAATGGAACCATCTTGATCTACTTCAAAGTTTTTTATCGGATTGGAAAATCCTTTAATTTTATGACTAAGCACCCACTTTCCAAGATTATTTTTAACAAAGATATTTAAATCAACATAAGAAATATTCAACAATATATCTTTACCATTTATAGTACAACGCCTTATGCATGTACTTCCTGCAGTTCCGGGAATAGGTATTGCTCGATCATTAATAATATTCATGGCAAAATTATTACTACCACCAAATATTTGCCCGTCAAAATCTTTTAAATACCAATTTTGATCAGCAGAATTCGGAATCATTGTCAGATCATCATTTATTGAATTCATTCTATAAATGCCCTGATTAGTACCCAAATAAAAGTTACGACCCTTATGAAGCATACTATAAACCATCCCTATCGGCTGCTTATCATGTTGGGGTGAAAGAAGAGTTAAAGGAGAATTATATTGAATATAAGCAATTCCATCATCTAAAGCCACCCAAATATCATTATTGGCATCACAGTATAAACCAAGTACGGTATTATTATTCAGCCTTTCTACCCGATTAAAATGCCAAATTAAACTACCATCCATCCGAAGAGCATAAACACCATCAGAAATAGTTCCAATTATCAATGTTTTCTCTTTTGTCATAATAGCCCTATTGACACTGGCTTTATATAATGAGGCATCAATCTTTGTAAAAAAAGGATTTAATTTACCATCTGAATATATAAAGAATCCACCTGCTCTGGTAACTAAAAGGATCTGTCTTCCAGAATAAGGAATGGCTGCTACTACATCTGAATTATTTAATTGAGAACGATGAATAATTTCGCGATATGAATGCCCATCAAAAATAGCAAACCCTTCATTGATGAGCTGTACATACATTTTTCCATAACAAGAATAAAGGAATAATGGTATATGAGAAGAGCTCCGATAACCTACAACGTTTTTACCATCATAAATGAAACAAGCACCGAATGACTGGAAACAGATATTCTTACCAACTTTTACAATCTTCCATATTTCGTCATTCTTAAGTTTAAACTTTTTCAGTAAAACACTGACTGAATGGTATTTTAATTCTCCTGTATTTAATCTATCAAAATAACCAAATTCTTCAAAAGAGCCCACATAAATTCGCTTACCATCAGTATAGACGGAACGTACCATTTGGGTGCCGGGAATGTTAGTTAGAGCCCAATGATAACCATCGTATGACAATAGCCCATTTGTATTACCAAAATACATAACGCCATCCCAACCTTGAGCAACCGACCAATTTTGATTTCCAGCTTTATATTCTTTCAAAGAATAATAGCGAACTAATGGCATAAAAGGCGATGCATTTGTATGAGACACAACAAAAATCATGAAAAAAATAATGGCAAGCCGAAAAAATGAATAGTTCGCATTATAAATGCGAACTATATCTGTGTAAGATAGTATCCTTCGGTCCTTAATCTTTATCATAATACTGCTAGACTATAATCTTTTTACTTAAAAGAATTATTCATGCAAAGATAAAACATTAATTAAAGAAACAGAGACAGAACGCGCTTATCTGAAATATTTCTTCTATCATTTTAATCCAACATTATTTAAAACAAATGATTGCGACTGCAGATCTTCACTATTAGGGCCAACCATTACCTGAAATTCTCCAGGTTCAGCCACATATTTTAAATCATTATTGTAAAATTTAAGCAAGTCAGGAGTAATATTGAAAACAACTTGTTTACTTTCACCAGCTTTTAGATGAACACGACGAAATCCTTTTAACTCTTTTACCGGACGTGCTACACTACCTACCATATCATGAATATAGAGTTGCACTATCTCATCACCATCCCTACTCCCGGTATTGGTTACAGTAACAAAAGCTTGAAGCGAGCCATCACTTTCCATCGCCGAAGAACTAAGAGTCAAATCACTGTATTTATAAGTGGTATAACTAAGCCCATAGCCAAACGGATAAACCATATCATTACTGACATCTAAATACTCACTATGAAATTTAGTAAACCATTGTTTTTTAGCCAACGGACGACCTGTATTCAAATGGCTATAAGAATAAGGGAGTTGACCGACATCCTGAGGAAAAGAAGTTGTAAGTTTACCACTTGGATTTACATCTCCAAATAACACATCACTAATAGCCACCGCCGCTTCACTTCCACCAAACCATACATTTAGGATAGCCGGCACATTCGCTTTTTCCCAATTAAGAATGACCGGACGACCCGAGAAAAGAACTAGTACAACCGGTTTCCCGGTTTTAAGTAATGCCTTTAATAAGGCATGTTGCGAATCAGACATATCGAGTTGCGAACGACTACTGCACTCGCCACTCATTTCTGATGATTCACCTAACGCAGCAACAATCACATCTGATTTAGCAGCCACATTAAGTGCTTCTTTAAACAGTTCTTCGTCACTATTCCGACGATTCAGGCTACGACCAAAAATAGTGGCACGCTCCTCGTAGCTGGAATCGCTCATTAAATTACTTCCCTTGGCATAAAGAATCTTAACTTTATCACCGGCAACCTGATTTAGTCCTTCTAACAATGAAAGATAACAATTACTTTCAGCAGCTACGCTCCAAGTACCTGGCATATTAGCACGTGAATCAGCTAAAGGGCCTATTAAAGCAATGGTGCCCTTACGTTGAAGAGGCAGCAGATTGTTATTGTTTTTTAAAAGAACAAAGCTTTCAGTAGCCAATTTACGAGCGGCACCACGATGCTCTGCTGTGAATATCTCTTTCTTTGCACGATGGATATCACAATATTTATATGGATTTGAGAATAATCCCAATTTATATTTCGCCTCCAATATCCGACGGCAAGCTTCATTAATCTGTGTTTCTGTAACCCGACCTTCGTCCAAAGATTTTTTCAATGTACCGAGAAAACCATCCGATACCATATCCATGTCAACACCAGCATGAAGAGATAAAGCCGATACCTGCTGTAAATCGCCTAGACCATGTGCAATAAGTTCTGCAATTGCCGTATAATCAGTAACTACAAATCCTTTAAAATCCCATTGGTTCCTTAGCAAATCAGTAAGTAACCACCGATTCGCGGTAGCCGGTACTCCGTTAACCGTATTAAAAGAAGTCATCACACTCCCTGCACCGGCATCAATTGCAGCTTTATAAGGAGCCAAATATTCATTGAACATCCTATTTTTACTCATATCTACGGAATTATAATCACGCCCTGCTTCAACAGCACCGTATAAAGCAAAATGTTTTACACAAGCCATGATATTCGTATTTGACGAAAGGTCACCTTGATATCCTCTCACCATCGCAGCAGCGATAGCCGAACCTAAGAAAGGATCTTCGCCACTACCTTCGGCTACTCTACCCCAACGTGCATCATGGCAAATATCCACCATCGGACTAAAAGTCCAACAAATGCCATCGGCACTAGCTTCAACAGCAGCAATATGAGCTGAATTTTCAATTGCATCAATATCCCAACTGCAAGACATAGCCAGCGGAATAGGGAAAACAGTTTTGTAACCATGAACAACGTCCAACCCAAAAATTAAAGGGATCTTTAAACGACTATTTTCTACAGCCATTTTTTGTAACTCTTTAATAGCAGCGACTCCCTTCAAATTAAACAACCCGCCAAGTTGTCCATTATGAATCATTTTTGCCACATCACTGCTTTTCGCTTGTCCTGTAACAATATCACCGGTAACAGGCAAATTCAGTTGACCTATTTTCTCATCAAGAGTCATCTTAGCCATTAGATCATCTACAAACTGCTCCATGCTTTGAGGTGATTTCACTAACTTTTCAGGCTTTTTACCATTGCCTGCTAATACAATCGAAGTAGAAAAGAACAAGACTACAAGTAGCCATCCCTTTATTTTTCTCATATCCATTCTATAATCTAATTAAATATCTGTTTGAACAATAATTAATAAGTAAATCCCAATTTTGTAAGGCCTTGTTGTATTTCAGGGCAACTCATAAAAAGCTTCCAAAGGAAACCGGTTCGATAGTTCTCTATCATTGGAGCAATTGTACATTGATCAATAGCCAGATAACGCGGAACTGTCCAATGATCCGTTTCGGAAAAAGCATCATAAAAGCCATACTTCCCCCAAATCCAAGAACCTTTGCTCCAAAAATACTTTAAAGCACGCATTGACTGCTCCGGAGTATATGGAAAGCTGGAAAGAGCCGCAGTAGGAGAAACCACACCTAAATCATTACCTGGAGCATGAGCGGCATAACCATCAATGGAATAACTCGCAGTAAGGCCCCAACAATTTTCACCATAATCTTTATATCCCTTAGGATTTGCCACACAATACGCATAATCTGAAAGAGCATGATTGCGCACAACATCCCAATAAGTAGCATAAGTATCTTCCAATCTCCTCGGGTCTAATCCAATCCATGAATAATGAGCCCAAAATAACGGTCCTCCGGTAGCTTCAGCTCCATTATGCTTCAGCTCCAACGGATAACCATATGGCGCTGCCGAACTTTTGATATCACCACCCCTAGCCCAACAATTATGATATGCAGAAGCAGTAACCGAATAAGTAGGTGATGAAGCAGCCAACACATAAACGATTAATGTTTCATTATATCCTTCTAGCGGAAGATTCATTTGGAAATCATAATTCGGCGACCAATGCCAAAATATTTTATCTTGACCATTCTGATACCAATTAAATTCCATTGCTTTCCATAATACATCTATCTTATCAGCTAATTCTTTTTCTGCATCGTTTCCATCTTTAAAGTACTGACGCACACAAAGTAGACTCTCCATCATAAAAGAACTTTCTACCAAATCGCCACCGTCATCCTTTGTACCAAATGGCTTTACTTTTCCTGTAGTACCGTATAGCCAATGTGGCCATGCTCCATGAAAACGGTCAGCTTTAGATAAATAATTCACTATTTTAGTTAGGCGCGTAACACCTGCATTGCGCATAATAAACCCTCTATTAATAGCAACTAAAATACCTGCGACACCAAATCCACTACCTCCTATTGTAACAACCGACGAATCATTCAAAGGATAAACACCATCTAAATGAATGCGTTCGGGGGCCAATCCAGATGTCTTCTCAGCCCCGTCCCACATATAATTAAAACTAACGTTCTGAATATAACTAAGCATCGTGCTATCAGAGTTGAATGAACTTGGACGACCGTAAACAGAAGTGCTATCAGCTACAATTGTTTTTTCAACAATCGCATTACTAGAAGAACAGCTTATTAAAGAAAATAAAACAATTGAAATAATATATTTCATAACATAACTTTTAAGTATTTAATCACCTAGTAACTACTTTACTTATTGTGGATCATTAACCAATTCAGGACTGAGGTCTATTGCCGCATTAGGAATACCATAATACTGCTTATCGGTAGTATAGCCCAAACTACCTAACACAGCAACAGCTTGCCCAGTACGAACAAGATCATTAAAGCGTTCGCCCCATTCCATACCTAATTCCATGCGTCGTTCATTGAGAACATCATTTACCGTAGCATTTTCTAAATCAGGCATTTTAGCACGTTCACGAACCAAATTAATCATATCATCACTGTTAACACCGTTTCGTATCTTGGCTTCAGCATTCATAAGCAATACTTCGGCATAGCGAAATACCCGAATATTATTATTACAGCCATAATCCGTACGACCGGATGTCAATTCCGACGAAGGCAAATATGCCTTACCATTATAACAAGTAGGATTATTCCCTGTAGCTGCGTCAATCCAATCTCCACTAGGAGTATGTTGCCCTGTATAAAGAAATGTGGTATTAGCTCTAACTGTTTCACCACGAGCTATAGCCCAATTAATAAAATCTTTTGTAGGTGTAATAAACCCCCAACCCGAAATAGTGCCCGAATTAATAGGACCTTGAAACGGAAACCATGAATCAAAATTCACTACATCACCCGAACCATTACCAAAATCAGTTGCTTGATATTCAAATAGCGACTCATCACATAATTTACCAGGAATCTTAAACAATTCATAATAATCACTATAAAGACTAAACTTATTACTATCTATAATATCCTGAGTCAAGCTCTGCACTTTCGAATAATTACCTCTATTCAAATAGATCTTAGCCATCAACATTTCAGCCGTATAAGCAGTGACAGCACCTGTATGAACCATTTCATTTGGCCTTAACTTCGGTAAATTCTCAGAAGCATACTTCAAATCCTCAAGAGCATAGTTATAAACAGAGTCAACTTTTGAACGCGCCATATTACTTTGATCATTAGATCTAAGAATGGTTACAGGGCCAAAAAGTTGGATAAGTCTATAGTATGCATAAGCACGAAGGAAGCGAACTTCACCGCAATAAGAAAGATAATTTGCCTTATCGGTACTGCTTGTCATGTTAGCTGCATAATTATCTAATGATTCCAATGCACCATTAGCAACCTCAATAACACCGTAATAATTATTCCAAGCCGTATTAAGCCCCCAAAAAGAAGCATCATATCCATATTTTTGATCAATCGCATCCAAATAAGTCTGATCACCTGTTTTACCTATAGCTACATCATCGTCGCGAATGACAGTAGTTCCCCAAATAACCCAATGAGCAGCATCCGTACGTATTTTAGCATAAACTCCGGAAACAGGTTCATATAAATTCGACATATCTGTATAATCTACTGTTGATTCGGCGACCGTATTCTCAGGTGATTTATCCAAATAACCACTGCAACCAGATAATAATATTGCAGGCAACAAATATAATAACTTTAATAATTTCATATTATTTATATGTATTAGGTCTAAATGATTAAAAATTCAAACGCAAACCGAAAGTATAATTTGCCGTAAGAGGATAAACATTAGTATCCCAACCGTTACTATCTGTAATTTCGGGAGTAAATCCTTTTGTATTAAAAATAGTCAGAGGACGTTCTGCATTCATGCTCAAACGAAGCAGAGGTAAAGTATAACCACCTATTTTCAATTTTTTGAAATTATAAGCCAATTCAATATTCTGTATTCTAAAATAATCGCCTTTCTCAACAAAGAAAGATGTGGTATGCCCATTATTCCATCCCTTCATCATAGCTTTAGCAGAGCAATAAGTATTAGAAGATCCTTCACCAGTCCAGCGATTCTTATAAAAATCTTCATCGAAATTATAATTAGCTTGTGCATAACGCAAGGCGCGTTTACGGTTGTAAATTTTATTACCTCCTTGTCCTTGGCCTATTAAGTTAAACTCAAAACACTTATATTGCAAACCCAGATTAAGCCCATAAGCATAAGTTGGAGTATTTGAGCCTAAAACTTTTCTATCTTTATCGTCAATAGTTTTATCGCCATTTACATCTTGATATTTAAAATCACCGGGCTCTAAGCCATTTGCTACAGCTACCGGATCAGCTGCAATTTCCGCAGCATTTTGATAAACACCAAGAACTTTCCATCCATAAAACGAATTCATTTCATGTCCGACAAGATCAATTGTGCGGCTTTCCGCACTTCCTCCATATATATAAGGTGCATTATTTAAACTTTTTACGCGGTTACGCAATGTAGAGAAATTTGCCCCTACACTATAAATAAAATCCTTTCCTATTTTATCATTCCAATTCAGCTGCATTTCAACTCCACTATTTGCTATTTTTCCATTATTGCCAGCAAGAGTGCCGGCTCCTAGTGGAAGTGTAGTATTAATAACCGCATTATTAGTAAGACGATAATAGTAATCCAAATCGACATTTAATCGACGATTTAAAATAGAAAAATTCATGCCTACATTTGTTTCGTTAACTACCTCCCAACGCAACCAACTAAAATAGCTGAGATTTTGATATCCAGCAACCGTCGTATTTCCGAATACACCTGAATAACTATTACTGCCTGATTTGATTGATGCAAATCCATCGCTGGCGGCAACATGATCATTACCAAGTTTACCCCAACTGGCACGGAGCTTTAAATAATTAAAGAAATGCTGATCTTCCATAAATGGTTCATTACTCATTACCCAAGCAACGCCAACGGATGGGAAATAGCCCCATTTCTTCTGATATTTTGAAGATCCATCTGCACGCATTGTCGCACTAAGTAAATATTTATCAGCATAATTATACGATAAACGTGTAAAATAAGAAAGCCCTCGATAAGTTGTACCGTCGTCACTAACTGTTCGTCCATCTGAATTACCCTGATTTAAATAAAGATCTTCTTCCTCATCACCCGGAACATTAGATGCCGTTCCTTTCAGATAACGATAAGATTCCTGACGGGCAGATTGACCAATCATCGCTGTAATACTGTGATGACCAAACTCATTACTATATGTCAAAATATTATCAACGATATAATTAAAATAATTTGAATTCGATTTACTCAATGACGAAACAGAATTAACTTGATTTGATCCAACATAATAGGGTTCAATATAATCACGATTCTGAGTTAAAGAGAAATCAATATTATAACTGGTTTTAAACTTCAAATGATTAGGGATCAAACTAAACTCTGCATAAAAAGAAGGAAGTACTTCGAACATTTCATTCTTATTATTGTCTCCATACTTAGCAATAGCTACCGGATTGAAAAAATTAGAACCTAGACCTATTAATGAAGGCGACGCATATTTTACAGGATATATGGCAGAGGTCTGAGTATCATCTATCACAGGGATTAATCCAGGAGTATTATAAGCTGCTTGCCATGCTGTATTATCAGGAACCCATTGATCAGAATTCACCATTACTAAATTAGCCCCAACTTTCAACCATTTTGCTGCATCGAATTCAACATTAGCACGCATATTCGTGCGTTTATAGCTATTCTTTACATTCATAATACCATTTTGATACAAATAGTCCAATCCAACCGAGTAAGTAGCCTTATCGGAGCCACCCGTAATACTAAGTGAATGATTTGTAATAATTGCCGTATGTAACAGTTCTTTATACCAATCAGTATTAGCTCCAAACGTTAGCGTATCATAATCTCCACCATAACGCGCGATAGACGCTTCTATAACACTCTTGTAATCTGTAGGATTAGCTTCAAGCATCATGGTCGCATATTCATGAGAATTTGCCATAGGCAGTACATTGGTAGCTCGTTGAATGCCAACATAGCTATTGTAAGAGATTTGTGCTTTCTGATTTCTTTTCCCTTTTTTAGTAGTTACTACAATCACACCATTGGCAGCACGTACACCATAAATAGAAGCAGCAGAAGCATCTTTCAACACAGAGATCTCTTGAATATCATTATTATCAAGAAAACTGATATTGTCATAAAACATTCCATCAACTACATACAATGGCGTTGAATTACTAAAAGAGCCTACACCACGTATATTAACCTGAGGTGAAGAGCCCGGACTTCCAGTATTGGTGATATTCAAACCGGCAATTTGTCCCTGCAAAGCACCCATTGGTGAAGAAGAAGCATGCCCCACAATCTGGTCGCTTTTTACTACTGAAATTGGAGAAGTCAAATCCTTAGCCTTGCTCGTTCCATATCCAATAACTACAACATCATTAAGTTGCTGCGTATCAGAAACCATAGTAACATTTATAATTTTCTTTCCGCTTATCGGCACTTCTACTTTATTCATACCTACAAAACTGAAAGATAATATTCCATCAGACGGAACATTACTAAGATTATATTTGCCATCCATATCACAAACAGCAACTATATTCGTTCCCTTAACAACGACGCTTGCACCAATAACCGGCTCATTAGTACCGCTTTCCTGCACTACACCGGACACCGTTATCTTTGATTGCGCGAAGAGTCCACCGGCAAACATCAATAACCCCAATAATAAAACTGAAATTTTGTCTTTCATGCTATTATATTATTAATTTAAAGCTAACAAGAATTAGTCTTGATCTGCAAATGAAGTAGAAATAGCCAGGACGACCAAACTTTTTGATTACACAACAATACGTTTAAAAAAAAATACATTTTGATTTACTACGTTTTTTATACTGTTTAGGCAGCTATCAATCTTATAAACAGTATATTGTAAATGTAAAAATCAAGAAAAGAATTCGCATAAAATGAATAAGACGAAAATTATTCATTTCACAACACCTCACAATCGTATAAGATCAATAGCTTATATAGCTGCAACTATGTATGAATACTATATAAATCACAGATATAGTGTACATCCCTTCGCGACCGAGACAATCACAAGTTCTTTACGCCTTCGCTTTTTATACGCTTTACGCGTGCTCACTATAGGCTTGCCTTTTTTATATAATGGTTAGGTATGAAAGCGGCCGATCCCTTAATCGAATAATCCTATCGCGATCTATTTACATAGTTATCCACTCTGAGTCGTACATTCTCTCGG
>Ga0302210_10000968_pt1 | contig 12516 bp, 15 predicted proteins | sample II_Fen_E3_2_FD_198793 | JGI IMG/M metagenome (GOLD analysis project Ga0302210, IMG submission 198793) | Peat permafrost microbial communities from Stordalen Mire near Abisko, Sweden - II_Fen_E3_2 | ecosystem: Environmental > Terrestrial > Soil > Wetlands > Permafrost | place: Sweden: Abisko... | reverse complement strand
ATCCTGAAAAATGGAATCAGCACGTACATTACAAATCATATTACGGCATCCGGGCAGTTTGATGAGTATGTAAAAGATGTAGAAGACCGGAGAATTGACCCTTATAGTGTTGTAAATGATATACTAAAAGGTATGTTAAAATGAAGGTTAGTTTTTGAGGAGGATATATATAAATGTTTAATGTTGACAGAGTAGATCATATTGGTATTGCTGTTGCTGATTTAGCAGAAGCAAAAAAATTCTATACAGATATTCTTGGTCTTAAAGCAACTGGCGAAGAAATTGTTGAAGAACAAAAAGTAAAAGTTTGCTTTATTCCATCCGGTGACAGCGAATTAGAACTTTTGGAATCGACATCCCCAGATGGTCCGATTGCAAAGTTCATTGAAAAAAACAATGGCAGAAACGGGATTCAGCATATTGCGCTTCGTGTTGATAATATTGAACAAACGATCGCTGATTTACTCGAAAAAGGCGTTCGTATGATTGATGAAAAACCACGTTATGGTGCTGGCGGATCAAGCATTGCATTTGTTCATCCAAAATCCACAGGCGGTATTTTAGTTGAACTTTGCCAACGCAATAAATAAATTCACATATAGTTTGTATTTTAGGGATACGCTAGTTTTTATAGGAGGTATATAATGGCTACTGTTCAAGAAAAAATTGATCTTATGAATCAAACCAAAGAAAAGATCATGCAGGGCGGCGGAGCTGCTCGTATTGAAAAACAACATGCAAAAGGTAAAATGACAGCTCGTGAACGTATTAATATGTTCTTTGATGAAGATACTTTTGTCGAATTAGATCTGTTCATGAAACATCGTTGTACGAACTTCGGTCAGGAAAAGAAAGATTTACCAGCTGAAGGGGTTATAAGTGGTTATGGTACGGTTGACGGTCGTCTCGTATATGCATATGCACAGGACTTTACCGTTGAAGGTGGTTCACTGGGCGAAATGCATGCAGCTAAAATCTGTAAAGTTATGGATTTGGCTATGAAGATGGGAGCACCGGTTATCGGAATCAATGATTCAGGCGGCGCTCGTATTCAAGAAGCGGTTGATGCATTATGTGGTTACGGTAATATTTTCTTTAGAAATACAGCAGCATCTGGCGTTGTTCCACAGATTTCTGTAATCATGGGACCATGTGCCGGTGGAGCCGTATATTCACCAGCTATTACTGACTTTATTTATATGGTAAAAAATACGAGTCAAATGTTTATTACAGGTCCGGCTGTTATTAAATCTGTTACAGCAGAAGAAGTTACAGCAGAACAGCTCGGTGGAGCAATGACTCATAATTCTACGTCTGGTGTGGCTCATTTTGCTGCAGAAAATGAAGAAGACTGTATAAACCAGATTCGTTATCTGTTAAGTTTCTTACCGAGCAATAACATGGAAGACGCACCAATCGTTGAAACGGATGATGATGCATCTCGTATGGATGAAAGTCTAAATACGGTTATTCCGGATAATCCTAATATGCCTTATGACATGAAAGATGTTATTACATCTTTAGTTGATAATGGTGATTTTTATGAAGTTCATGAACATTTCGCGCAGAACATCATTACTTGCTTTGCTCGTTTTGATGGCAGATCCGTTGGTATTATTGCCAATCAGCCAGCAGTAATGGCCGGCTGTCTTGATGTGAATGCATCCGATAAATCAGCTCGTTTTATTCGTTTTTGTGATGCTTTCAATATTCCAGTTGTAAATCTTGTGGATGTACCAGGGTTCTTACCAGGTACGGATCAAGAATATGGTGGTATTATTCGTCATGGTGCAAAAATGTTATATGCTTATTGTGAAGCAACTGTACCAAAAGTTACAGTTATTATACGTAAAGCATATGGTGGATCTTACATCGCGATGTGCTCACATGAACTCGGTGCTGACCAGGTTATGGCTTGGCCTACAGCTGAAATTGCTGTAATGGGACCTGCTGGTGCAGCAAATATTATTTTCCGTAAAGATCCTGATGTTGCTGTTAAAACTGCTGAATATGTTGAAGAGTTTGCAACACCTTATAAAGCTGCGGAACGTGGTTATGTTGATATGGTTATTGAACCAAGTGAAACAAGACCTCGTATTATTACGGCATTGAACATGCTTGCTAGCAAACGCGAAGATAGCCCTGCTAAAAAACATGGCAATATTCCATTATAAGGAGAAGGTTTGTAATGAAAATTGATGCACAAAATATCAGCCCGGAAGTGATTGCCGCTATTTCAGCTGCAGTGCAGATGGTTGTTGGTAAAAAAGTGGTTGCTGTGCGTATCACACGCAGTGATGCTTGGGTTATGGCAGGCCGCCGTAATTCAATGTAAAATCGTTATTTAAATAAATTTAATTTATCGTTTTGGAGGAATAGAAAGTGAAAAAATTTAATATTAAAGTTAATGGTACTGCCTATGATGTTGAAATTGAAGAAGTGAAAGCAGCTCCAGCTCCTAAAGCAGCAGCTCCTAAAGCAGCGGCTCCAGCTCCTAAAGCAGCAGCTCCAGCTCCAGCAGCTAAGGCCGCAGTTGCTGCCGCAGCTGGTGAAACAGCAGTGAATGCACCAATGCCTGGTAAAATCGTGAAACTAGTTGCTTCAGAAGGCCAAGCTGTAAAAGCTGGCGAAGTTTTGTTGATTCTCGAAGCTATGAAAATGCAGAATGAAATTACAGCTCCAGCAGCTGGTACAGTAAAAGCATTTAATGTTGCCGCAGGTCAAAGTGTAAAACCTGGTGAAGCTTTAGTTATTATTGCTTAAGTTTCCCTAAAAAAGGCCCTATACGATATAGTTTCGTATAGGGCCTTTTATTTGTCTTCATTTTTTGGTATACTATATATAAATGCATAGTAAGGTTTTTTGGAGGAGTCTGGTCAAATCAGGCTCCTTTTTGTGTTTTTTTAGGTGAATTGATGCATCAATATAGACTTTTTTATTTATATATTTATAAATGAATCGTAATAAAGTGGAGGTTTTTATGGAAAATATGACAATTGTAGCAGCTGTGATTTTTATTAGCATGTATGTATTTATTGTATCAGAGAAAATAAATCGGACTATTGTTTCAATGCTGGGGGCAATTTTGATGATTGCTGCTGGTGTTTTGACGCAAGAACAAGCTTTGCAGCACATTGATTTTAATACACTCGGCTTGTTGATTGGTATGATGATTATTGTGTCGATAACGGGACAGACTGGGCTTTTTAATTATATTGCAATTTGGTCAGCCAAAAAAGCAAAAGGGAAGCCAGTCCGTATTTTATTTTACTTGGCGTTTATTACCGCGGTCTGTTCCGCATTTCTTGATAATGTTACGACGGTTTTGTTGATGGTGCCTGTAACGCTAAGCATAACGAACAAACTCAAGGTTAAGCCAATTCCTTATTTAATTATGTTGATCATTGCATCAAACATTGGTGGAACGGCTACACTGATTGGCGATCCACCTAACATCATGATCGGGAGTGCCGTTCCAGAACTGACATTTTTGGCTTTTATTGAAAATCTAGCAGTGATCTCATTGATTAATTTAATTGTAGTAGTCATTATTTTGACTATACTATATCATGATTCACTTGTAACGACACCCCAGCTTAAAGCGCAATTGATGCTGCTTGATGAAAAAAAAGTATTGAAAGATCCAGTACTGTTAAAAAAATGCCTAGGGATTTTAGCACTTACTATTCTAGGATTTTTTACCCATCAGAGTTTTCATGTGGAATCCTCTTTAGTAGCTTTATTCGGTGCATTTGTTTTACTGCTGATTGGCAAGCGTGACCATAAATTTATTGAGAAAGCTTTTGATAAAGTAGAATGGACAACCATTTTTTTCTTTATTGGTTTGTTTATTGCTGTTGGTGGGCTGATCGAGGTTGGCGCTATTAAATGGATTGCTGAGCAAGGCATGGAATTAACCGGTGGTGATATAACAAAAAGTTCATTGTTGATTTTATGGGCAAGTGCACTCTTGTCAGCCTTTTTGGATAATATTCCTTTTGTAGCGACTATGATTCCGTTAATTCAGAATATGGGAGCAATGGGGGTGACGAATTTAGAACCTTTGTGGTGGAGTTTGGCACTCGGAGCTTGTCTTGGCGGGAATGGGACGATAGTAGGTGCTTCGGCGAATCTTATTGTAGCCGGGTTGGCGGCCGAAGCGGGTTATAAAATTTCCTTTATTCAGTATATCAAAGTAGGATTTCCAATCATGATTTTAACGATTTGTTTATCGACGATGTATTTATATTTTCGCTATTTAATGTAAAAAGAAAAATTGAGTCTGCTTTTATAAGTTTGGTGTATGAGAATATAAAAATAGAGATTTTTTCTGTTTTTCATGGCTTATTCAAAGGTATATGTGATATAATATCGATTGATTGATGCAAGATAACTATTCTCTATGTAAGTGTATTTGAGAAAATTTTTTATTTTGCAGGGATTTTTGTATACAAAATAGAAATTATAGAATTCGGTAAGAGTATTAGACCTAAATCGATTTGTGATTGGAGGCTATAATATTGCGTGGGTCAACAAAAAGTGCTGGCATATGTGTATTGTTTGTAGTTATAGGGGCAGTCTTAGGCGGTATTTTAGGAGAACTAATAAAAGAAATAACGGTCTTGAATGGAATTGTTCCTTATTTGGTACAAACGTATCCCATCATTGATTTAAATCCAGTGCATATAAATTTATATGTCATTCAATTGTCATTTGGTTTTGTTTTTGCACCAAATCTGATGAGTGTTCTTGGTGTTTTACTCGCTGTTTTTCTTTTTAGAAAATATTAGTAAACAATTCTGGGGAGGTTGTATTTTGATTATATTAGCTTCAGAATCGCCGCGTCGTCAGGACTTATTAAAACAAATTGGTTGTAATTTTTATTGTGTGCCGAGTGATGTCACAGAAAATAATGGAGTGGGCATACCACCGGAACAATTGGTTATTAATAATGCCTTGGCCAAAGCAAAAGACGTGGTCAAGCGAGAAAATATAGTTTTTCCTGTACTGGCGGCAGACACTATTGTTTCATTTGCTGGACATGTGTATGGAAAACCGGTTAATCAAGAAGATGCATTTCGGATACTTAAAACTTTAAGTGACAATACACATCAAGTATATACGGGTATCGTTTTTGCGCAAGGTAAAGAAATTTGGTATGATGTTGTAAAAACAAATGTGACATTTTGTGTTCTGACCGATACTGAAATCAAAGACTATATCGCGAGCGGCGAACCAATGGGAAAAGCTGGAGCCTATGCGATTCAAGGATATGCAGCAACTTTTGTGAAACAGATTGAAGGTAGCTATTCCAATGTAGTTGGTCTACCTTTATATAGTTTGTTAAAACTTGCTAAGAGAGCTGGTCTTGATTTGTAATGAATAAAATGCCTATGGTTAAGGACTTACCCGTGGCAGAAAGACCACGCGAAAAGTTATTGGCAAAAGGCGCTCAGTCGCTAAATAACGCAGAATTATTAGCAATCTTATTGAGAACTGGTACAAAAGAAGATTCCGTGCTGCATGTGGCTGAAAAACTTTTGGCGCAATATAAAGAACGAGGGTTAGCATCCATTGTTAATTTGTCGCCTAATGAATTCAGTAAAATTAAGGGTATTGGTATGGTGAAGGCAGTTACAGTTTTAGCTGCGATTGAACTTGGCCGGCGTCTTGCGGAACAGTCGGCTGAACTTAGGACTGTTATTGCGAAACCGAGTGATATTGTAGATTATGTTATGCCTCGTTTTCGTTATGAAACAAAAGAGTATTTTATCGTAATGCTGCTGAATACGAAACATCATGTTTTAGCAGTAAATACGGTTTCGATTGGCAGTTTAAGCGCATCGATTGTTCATCCACGTGAAGTTTTTCGCGAAGCTATTTGTCATGCAGCGGCGGCAATTGTTTTGATTCATAATCATCCGAGTGGCGATCCAAGTCCGAGTAAAGAAGATATTTATGTAACAAGAAAATTGATTCAAACAGGAATGATCATGGATATTCCTGTTTTGGATCATATTATTATAGGAGATAATAAATATATTAGCTTAAAAGAAAAAGGTATGATAGAATAATAGTATTTGATTATGGTTTATATGTTGAAGGGAGTTTATGTGGAAAATGTGGAATCTTTTTGGTGGTTTGTCGCATGATATGGGTATCGACCTCGGTACTGCAAATACATTAGTGCATGTAAAGGGGAAGGGGATCATGCTTCGTGAGCCTTCTGTAGTTGCTATTCAGCGTGATAATGGTGAGGTTCTTGCTGTTGGTGAAGAAGCAAAACAAATGATTGGTCGTACTCCAGGCAATATCGTTGCAGTAAGACCCATGAAAGATGGCGTGATCGCTGATTTTGATGTAACACAAGCAATGCTTAAATATTTCATCAGAAAAGCGATGAATACGAAATCTTTTGTGCGGCCTCGTGTAGTAGTAGGTGTTCCATCGGGCGTTACTGAAGTTGAAAAAAGAGCTGTCGTTGATGCTGCCATGCAGGCGGGAGCTCGTGAAGCATATTTAATTGAAGAACCAATGGCAGCAGCAATCGGTGCTGGCCTTCCGGTTGAAGAGGCAATGGGAAGCATGGTAGTAGACATTGGCGGTGGTACGACAGAAATTGCCGTTATTTCTCTTGGTGGTATTGTAACGAGTCGTTCCATTCGTATTGGCGGTGATGAAATGGATGATGCAATCAGTCAGTATATCAAAAAAACCTATAATTTAATGATTGGTGAGCGTACATCGGAAGAAATCAAGATTAAAATCGGATCAGCGATTGTACCAGAAGGAAATGCATCAATGGATATTCGTGGACGGGATTTGGTCAGTGGGTTACCTAAAACATTGACGATCAAGTCGAGTGAAATCAAAGATGCGCTCAGTGAACCAATTCAGAAAATCATTGAGGCGGTAAAAGGAACTCTTGAAAAAACGCCGCCGGAACTTGCGGCAGATGTCATGGATCATGGTATTATGATGACTGGCGGTGGGGCTCTTTTACGTAATTTAGATAAATTGTTGAGTCATGAAACGGGTATGCCAGTACTCGTTGCCGAAGATGCCTTGTCGTGTGTTGGCGAAGGAACTGGTAAATCTTTAGAAAGTATAGAACTTTTGAAACGTGTTGTAATGACACCTAAAAAGTTAAGATAATGAATAGAGTAAGAAAAGAGACAAATTCAAATAAAAAAATATGGATACTTATCTTTATTGTGGTCAGCGTATTTTGTCTGATTTTCTTTGCGGCTCGTGGGCGATACCAAATCCCGCTCAGTGAACGGATTGTGATGACAATATTGGCGCCTTTTCAAGGCTTGATTAGTACAGTGAATAATGAAATTCGTTATGTGACATCATCTGTATGGGAGATTGCTACGGTTTATGACCAAAATAAAATGCTTAAATCAGAAGTAGAACAATTGCGGGCTTTAAACTTACAGTCCAATGAGCTGGCATCCGAAAACGCAAGACTTCGTACGATGCTTGCCTATAAACAAGCATCAACCCAGTTTGATCTTGTTATAGCAGCCGTTATTGCTCGTGATTCCGTTACTTGGACCAATACCATTATGATTAATCGTGGGACGAATGATGGTTTGAAAAAAGATATGGCAGTTATTACGTCGCAGGGACTTGTCGGGAATGTTGTGGAAGCTTTTTCTTCTTCGGCTAAAGTTGAACTGATTTTAGATCCTCGTTCTGCCGTTGGTACGATTGTACAGCGTCCTGAATCGAGAGTGGCAGGTATTGTTCAAGGCAATAAAGATGATAAAATGATGGCCCGTATGGTTAATATCCCTCGTGATGCGGATGTTGTCGAAGGAGATCAGATTGTTACATCTGGTTTTGGCGGTGTATATCCAAAAGGGCTTGCTGTAGGTATTGTTGACCGAATCGATAATGATGAGGGTGGACTTTTAAAATATGCTGTATTAAAACCAGCCGTTGATTTTCAAAAATTAGAAGAAGTAGCCGTGATTGTAAATTCAAGGGAAGCACTCCCTGCTCCACTTGTGCCCGCAATACCTCCGGAGCAAACTCCAACGACTGAAATGGATTCAGTAGCAGGTGATGCTAAATGAAGAAGTGCTTCATTTGGGCCAGTTGTTTAGCGGGTTTATATGTTTTGCAGTCCTCTTTACTGCCAATTATTGCGTATAACGGTGTCAGTCCTGATATTTTATTAATTGTGGTTATTTCTTTTAGCTTATTGAGGGGAAGCCGTTTTGGTTTCTTGATGGGTTTTTCGGCGGGATTGTTAGAGGATTTGGCATCGGGTACTTTTTTTGGGATGAATACGTTTTGCAAAATGATTTTAGGCTATGCCTTTGGACTTGTTGAGCATAAGGTATTTAAAGAAAATTTCTTTTTGCCGATTATGTCAATGCTACTGGCAACGAGTTTAAATTATTTCATTTCAGCTTTTCTTATGGTATTATTAGGTTATCGGTTTGATTTGATGCAACATATGGAGCATATATTATTTCCGTTATTACTGTATAATGCAATATTTGCTTTTCCGGTGCATAAGTTTGTTTATAAAATTTGTGAATTAGTAAAAGAAAAACGTTAAAATTCTTTGAATAACAATTAAGGCACCTTATTTTCTGGGTGCCTTAATTATTAGGTTTATGGGAGAGGGATACTGGTGGTCACGAAAGATTTTAAAGGACGATTAAAAATACTATCCATTACGGTGATGGTTGTTATTTTTATATTGATTGCGAGACTTGGCTTTTTACAAGTTTATGATGGTGAATATTATGCTGGACTTGCTGATGGTAACCGCATTAGGCTGATTCCGGCTATGGCACCACGTGGTATTTTTTATGATAGAAACGGAAATTTGCTTGTGTCAAATCGTCCAGGGTTTACGGTATCATTACTTCCACTGACAGCACCGATTTCTGAAGATGTAATAGATCGATTATCCACCTTGCTAAAAGTAGATAAAACAGAGATTCATAAAAAAATTGATCAGCATAGTGGTTTCGACCCAATTCGGATAAAAACAGATATTGATGCGGAGGTTCTTACAATTATTGAAGAACAAAAAGAAGCGTATCCGGGGGTTGTCATTGAAGTACAGCCGATTCGAAATTATATCAATATGGATATGGCAGCTCATGTTTTTGGGTATGTGAGTGAAATCAGTGATGAAGAACTTGTAAAACGTAAAGATGAAGGGTATCGTTCCGGTGATATTATTGGGAAATTTGGACTGGAAAAGGTTTATGATAAAGAATTACGCGGCACAGATGGCGGAGAACAAGTTGAAGTTGATGTTACAGGCAAACCCGTACAGATTTTAGGTAGAAAAGAGCCAATACCTGGCGCTAATTTAACTTTGACAATTGATGAGAATATTCAGCAGGTCGCCGAAAAAGCGATTGATGAGCAGTTGTTTAAAATCCATGCAAAAGCTGCAGCAGCTGTAGTGCTTAATCCTAAAACCGGTGAGGTTTTAGCAATGGTGAGCCGGCCAGCTTTTAATCCAAATTTGTTTGCCCGGGGGATTTCGAGTAAAGATTGGAAAAAAATCAATGATAACCCGAATTTCCCTCTTGATAATAAAGCTATTACTGGTGAATATCCACCAGGATCGCCTTTTAAAATTGTCACAGGGACAGCTGCTTTATCAGAAGGAAAAGTGGGACCGGATGAAATGATTTTTGACTCAGGACGTCATTGGATTATTCCTAAGGTTAATTCCGAAGGTGAGGCATTAGGCTGGATTAGTTTTAAAACAGCGTTGGCTCATTCGGATAACGTTTATTTTTATGAAATGGGGAATCGTTTAGGTATCGATAAGCTGGAGGAATATGGGCGAATGTTTGGCTTGGGAGCTAGAACCGGCATCAATTTGCCTTATGAATCAGATGGTCTTGTAGCAAATCGTGCTTATAAACGAAAAGTTTTCGATGATGATTGGTATTTATCAGAAACTTTTGATGCTGCGATTGGACAGGGATTTAATTTGGTAACACCGTTGCAGATCGCTGTTGTTATGAGTGAAATAGCCAATGGCGGTATTCGTTATAAACCATATCTTGTAAAACAGATTACAGATCCAAAGGGGCAGGTGCTGAAAGATTTTAAACCGGAAGAGCTTGGGCGACTGGCGGTCAGTCCAGATATCATAAAACTTGTTCAAGATGGGCTTCGGGAAGTTACTACAATTGGAACCGCGGCATCTTCATTTGGTAAAGATTTTCCAGTTAAAATTGCCGGAAAAACAGGAACGGCTGAAAATTCACAAGGGAAAGATCATGGTTGGTTTATTGCATATGGGCCATTTGATGATCCCAATATTGTCGTGGCTGTTATCGTCGAACAAGGTGGGTTTGGTTCACAGTCAGCGGTGCCAATTGGTAAGAAAATTCTAGAGGCGGCCTTTGGTATTGTGAATCCAGAAGAGGCCGCGCAAGACACAGCACAAAAGTAATTGCCGTTGTTGGTTAGAATATATAATGCAACTTATATAGATTGACAAATTAAAAAAAAGCAGGAATATGTCAAGAAAAAGCGAAGTAATGCTTTAGTAATACTATAAACTGTACAAATAAAGTGGGAGTACTTATGAGCGAAGATGTGATGTTTAAAGGCAGTCGGGTTGGCTTACAGCTGATTTTAAACGAAACAGCGGATTTTGGTAATATTCGAGAGCAGTTGAAAAAAAAATTAGAGTCTGCACTTAATTTTTTTTCGGAGGGGACAATTATCAAGGTAGCTGAGAACCGGCTCACAAAAGAACAGGAAGCCGAACTGAGTTTATTATTTAAGCGTTATGGGATAACCCTACAAGCTGCCGATTTTTCTCTGCAAAAAGCAATTTCAAGAAAACAAGAAGAAATAGAAATTGAAATTCCGGGAATACGGGAAACAACGACTATTCACAAAACAGTCCGTGGCGGTCAAGAGATTATTTGTAATGGTTCCGTAGTAATTCAGGGGAATGTAAATCCCGGTGCTAAGATTATCGCTGGAGGGAATATTGATATTCAAGGGGTGTGTCGCGGTATTGTCCATGCAGGAGCATTTGGCGATTCAAATGCATTTGTTATTGCTGATCAGATGATGGCAATGCAGATTCGTATTGCAGAATTGATTGCTAGAGCACCTGACCATATAGAAAAAACAAAATGTACGGAACGTGCTTTCATACGAGACGAAATGATTGTGATTGAACCGGTACACAGATTGGGGGCTGGCTAATGAGTGAGGTTATTGTTATAACTTCTGGAAAAGGCGGCGTTGGCAAAACGACGACGACGGCAAATTTGGGAGTAGGTCTTGCTGAGCGAGGCAAAAAAGTTGTACTTATTGATACAGACACGGGGCTCAGAAATTTGGATTTGCTGTTAGGGCTAGAAAATCGAATTATGTATGATTTGATTGATGTGACGGATGGGAGTGTTCCTTATAAAAAGGCGCTGGTTCGTCATAAAAAATATGATACACTTTTTTTATTACCGACATCGCAGGTTAAAGATAAAATGTCAGTGAATGAAGAACAGCTCATAGCGCTTTGTAATGAGCTTCGCAAAGACTTTGATTATATCTTAATTGATTGCCCTGCCGGAATTGAACAAGGCTTTAAAACGGCAATTGCTGCTGCGGATCGTGCCATTGTTGTGACCATGCCCGAAATATCAGCGGTACGCGATGCCGATAAAATTATTGGCGAACTAGGACGAGCTGATAAAGAAGAAATTGAACTGATTGTCAATCGTATTCGTCCACAAATGGTGCGCAAAGGCGATATGCTTGATATGAATGATATTGATGAGATCTTATCGATTAAATGTATTGGACAAATACCAGACGATGAGTTGGTTGTTACTTCAACCAATCGAGGCGAGCCGGTAATCACAAATCATAATTCTGTAGCAGGACAAGCTTATCGTAATATTGTTGGCCGTATCTCAGGTGAAGAAATTCCCTTTATGAAGTTTTCAGAAGATGGATTTTGGGTGAATTTGAGACGCGTTTTTGGCTGGTAAGGAGGTTGATGTGATGTTGGAATCGATTATGAAAATGTTTGATAAGACAAATAAATCATCAAAAGAAGTAGCTAGAGATCGGTTGAAAGTAGTTTTGATTCACGACAGAGCTAATATTTCACCGGAAATAATGAAATTATTGAAAGATGATATCATTAAAGTGATTTCAAATTATATGGAAATCAATAAGCAAGATATGGAAATTACTTTGGCTAATGACGAGACATCTGTAGCGCTTGTGGCAAATATTCCAGTAAATAGAATGAAGCACAATTATGGAATCTTAAGATGAATCAAATATACAGTTGAAGGTGTGATTTTTTTGTAGCCGATGGTCTTTTGCGAAAAGCGTAAAAGACCATTTTGGGTTCTGCATTTACGTTACGGTTTGCACCCGTCAACAGAGGAGTTATTTTTTATGGGAATAATAGGGGGACCTAAAAGGAAATTATTATGAATAACAGATTGTTACGAAGATTGGACATAACAGTGATTGCCACAGTAGCTGCCA
>Ga0302210_10000964_pt1 | contig 12579 bp, 10 predicted proteins | sample II_Fen_E3_2_FD_198793 | JGI IMG/M metagenome (GOLD analysis project Ga0302210, IMG submission 198793) | Peat permafrost microbial communities from Stordalen Mire near Abisko, Sweden - II_Fen_E3_2 | ecosystem: Environmental > Terrestrial > Soil > Wetlands > Permafrost | place: Sweden: Abisko... | reverse complement strand
AGTTTATCCTCCACTATCTTTATGTTGACAATTATAATGAACGATTGTAACATATAAAGTGTAAATTATATTTTGTGTTTGTTAAGTATATTATATAAAATTGCAAGGTTAAACGCAAGATATGATTCGAACCTTGCAGGTAGCAGGGTAACGTTTTAAAGAGGAAGGAATAAAGGACACATGAAGAAATCATATTTGAAATACATACTGTCATTGCTTATTTTTGGTTCCAATGGTATCGTTGCCAGTTACATAGCACTTAGTAGCTCGGAAATCGTATTGTCTAGAACCATTATCGGAAGCTTGTTTTTAGGACTTATTTTTATAATTGGCAGAAAAGATCTGCACATTGAGCAGATAAAGAAACAATGGTTTTCTTTACTGGGAGCAGGTGTTTCTATGGGAGCAAGCTGGATCTGTTTATTTCAAGGCTATCAGCTCGCGAGTGTGAGTACGGCAACACTCGCCTATTATTGCGGGCCTGTTCTCGTCATCGCCGCTGCACCGTTTTTATTTCAGGAAAGTATGACAGCAAGCAAAATAATCGGCATTGTTATGGTCATTTTTGGCATGGTATTTGTAAACGGTTCAGATTTTTTGGCAGCGGGGTGGTCTTTGGGGCTGCTCTGTGGACTGCTTTCAGCTCTATTTTATGCCGGAATGATCATTTTCATAAAAAAAGTAACAAAACTTTCGGGGTTGGAAAGTACGTTTATTCAACTGATTATAGCTGGCTTGGTGATCGCTTTGTATATGCTCTGTGTACAGCATGGCGCGATGGATATATCTGGCAAAGAAATTATCCCAATTCTGTTTTTGGGGATCGTTAATACGGGAGTTGCCTGCTATTTGTATTTTTCTTCGATGCAAGCACTGCCGGCACAGTCCGTGGCGATTTGCAGCTATGTTGATCCTTTATCCGCGCTGCTGTTTTCCGCAGTTATTCTCAATGAGCATCTTAGCTTGCTTCAAATTGTTGGCGCAAGTTTGGTTTTGGGTGGTGCGGCCTTTAGCGAGCTATATCCATTTCGGAAAAGTGAAATTTAATAATACAGTACCCCAAATAAAATATTTAATGCGTTCTAATGGGATCGTCTGGACTTACGTTTAGACGATTTTTTTTTGCGCGTAAATTCTAAAATATTCTTGACATATTCTTGTTTCATCGTATATCATATAAACAATATATGAATTATATGATATAAGCTATAGGAGATGGAAGACCATGTATATTACGAATTTACAAAAAACAAAACCAGCTGCAACACCAGATAATTTGGCAACTGATCAAATTCCTGTATCAGTACAGTGGCTTTTGGGTGAACCGGAAGGCGCACCGAATTTTGAACTGCGGTATATCACTTTTCCAGTAGGTGCAGCTACCGTCTATCATGAGCATGCGTGGGAACATGAAGTTTTTGTTGTGAAAGGATCAGGGAAGATTAAAACGGAAGCAGGGGAACAGGCAGTCAAAGCTAATGATGCTGTTTTGCTCTTACCAAATGAAGGTCATCAACTCATTAATACTTCAACAGATGAAACTTTTGATATTATTTGTGTTGTTCCGAAGGGAACGCGGACCTTTTCTTGCCAATGCGGCTGATTTGAGATGAAAATATAATTTAAGGAGAATCCATTATGAAGCGAAGCAAAGTATTACTTACATTTCTTTTTAGCATTTTTGCGGCAGCTGCTCTTTTGGCCGGTTGCGGTTCCTCACCTGCGGACACGCAAGCTGCCAAAACTATAAAAATTGGTGCGACAGCTGGACCGAATGCCGAGATATTGGAAGCGGTTCAGAAGGAGGCCAAGAAGGACGGCATCAATATTGAAATTGTAGAATTTAATGAATATATTCAGCCTAATGTTGCCTTGGCAAATAAAGACTTGGATATGAACGTGTATCAGCATGAACAATTTCTCAAGAATGCTATTAAAACCAACAATTATGAGTTTACATCCATTGGTGCTACCTATTTACTGCCGTATGGATTATTTTCAAATCGTTATAAATCTTTTGCGGAAGTGCCAGATGGTTCTAAAGTGGCTATTCCAAATGATCCAACTAATGGTGGACGTGGTTTGGCTCTACTAGAAAAAGCAGGGCTCATTCGTTTGAAACCTGGTGTTGGCGCAGCTGCTGGTGTTAATGATGTTATTGAAAACAAGCATAATTTGCAGATTATTGAATTGGAAGCAGCTCAACTGCCGCGTGCATTAAATGATCTGGATGTAGTTGCGATACCGGGTAATTATGTTTTAAGTGCAGGTTTGAATTTGAAAGATGCACTTTTAGTAGAGGATAACAAATCACCATTTACGATTGTAGCCGTCGTTCGCAGTGAAGACAAAGACAACGCTGTATATAAGAAGATTGTGCAGATTTATCAATCGGAGGCAGTCCGTCAGTTTGTAACGAATAAATACGGTGGGAATGTCGTGCCTGGATTTTAAAGGCAGTTGTTTTAAAAGTATATGAGACAGAATAAAACCCTTGGAGCAAGTCTTCAAGGGTTTTATCGTTTGTCATTAGACTGTAAGATAGTTTCCGTAGAGACTTGCAAATTTCTTTTATAATGGTACACTTTTTAGAGAATGAAAACGGTAATGTATAGCAGAACGGGAGCAGTACAATATGGAAAAAGCAACAAACGCGCCGCCTTCGTCGGAAGAGAAAATTATTATTCATGGTACGGTTGAACGTATTACCTATCATAACGAGGAAAATGGTTTTTGTGTGCTTCGTATTAAGGCTAAAGGCTTTCGTGAACTGGTAACGGTAGTGGGCTTTGCTTCTTTAATTGCCAGTGGCGAATTTGTCGAAGCAATTGGTGCCTGGAAAAATGATGCGCAATATGGCTTGCAATTGGTTGCCACTTCGCTCAAAATTACGCCGCCAACAACGCTTGCAGGGGTACAGAAATATTTATCATCGGGACTAATCAAAGGGATTGGAGCTGTTTACGGAGAACGGCTGGTAGCTGCTTTTGGAATGGATGTCTTTAAAATCATTGAAACAGAGCCACAGCGTTTACAGGATGTGGAAGGTATTGGCAAAGTGCGCAGCAGCAAAATTACGAAAGGCTGGGAAACGCAGAAGAAGGTCAAAGAAATTATGCTGTTTTTATATGAGAATGGTGTCGGCACATCGAAGGCTGTTCGAATCTATAAAACGTATGGCGATCGGGCCATTGAGCTCATTCGGGAGAACCCTTATCGACTCGCCAAAGATATTTATGGGATTGGCTTTCTTACGGCTGATATCATTGCACAAAAAATGGGGATTGATAAAAACTCCTTGATTCGGGCCAAGGCTGGACTTAGTCATGCTTTATTTGAAGAGGTTGGCAATGGACATTGTGGGTATCCTAAAGACCGATTGCTGCCAAAAGCAATTGAATTATTAAATATACCTGAGGAAATTCTTGAAACTGCCCTTGACGAAGAGCTTCAACAGGAAAATTTAAGAAAAGACTTTATAGAGGCAGAAGAATGTTTGTTTATTCCTAGTCTTTATTATTATGAAAAAATAATTGCCCAAAGGCTTCGGGAACTTTCGTCTGGTAAAGCGGTTTGGAGCGCAATTGATCAAGACACAGCCATTTCCTGGGTGGAAGGAAAATTGAAAATTACGTTGGCTGAAAGTCAAAAAAAAGCAGTCAGGATGGCACTTCAGTCTAAATTCATGGTGATTACTGGCGGACCGGGTGTAGGTAAAACTACGATCGTCAATTCCATCTTGAAAATATTGGAAGCTAAGCATCTGCGAATTTTACTTGCGGCACCAACGGGGCGAGCCGCTAAACGGTTATTTGAATCGACTGGTTTGGAAGCCAAAACACTGCATCGTCTTTTGGAATTTGATCCAATGGAACGGCGCTTTAAACGAGATCAGACGAATCCACTTGAGTGCGATTTGCTCGTGATCGATGAAAGTTCTATGGTTGATGCACAATTAATGTATTCTTTATTAAATGCGGTCCCTTTGGCAGCTTCTGTTATTTTAGTTGGTGATGTAAATCAGCTGCCTTCCGTTGGTGCAGGGCAGGTTTTGTCAGATATTATTGATTCACAAACGATTCCTGTTGTTATCTTGAATGAAATTTTTCGTCAAGCAAAAACCAGTAAGATTATTACAAATGCACATGCCATTAACAATGGCAGTATGCCAGATCTTTCAAATGATTTAAATGGTGATTTCTTTTTTGTGAACGCAGAAACACCGGAAGATGCCCGTCAGAAAATCATAGAAATCGTTAAATATAGAATTCCTAAACGATGGAAGTATCGACCAATTACCGATGTTCAAGTTCTCTGTCCGGCCAATGTCGGGGGAATTGGGGCTAAATCGTTAAATATTGAATTGCAAAAAGCATTAAATTCATCGGCAATGGGAAAAGTGGAGCGTTTTGGTATAACGTTTGTAACCGGGGATAAGGTTATGCAGGTGCAAAATAATTATGATAAAGAAGTCTTTAATGGTGATATTGGTTTCATAAAAGATATTCATCCAGATGATAAAGAACTTGTTATTTCTTTTGATGAGCGGGACGTTGTGTATGATTTTGATGAATTAGATGAAGTAGCACTTGCTTATGCATGCAGTATTCATAAGAGTCAAGGTTCAGAATATACGGCAGTTGTTATTCCCGTCATGGTACAGCATTTTATGATGTTGCAGCGTAATCTTATTTATACAGGTGTAACCAGGGGCAAAAAACTGGTTATCCTCGTTGGGCAAAGAAAAGCTTTGAGCATTGCGCTGAACGGAAAAAGACAAAATCAAGCGCGTTATTCGAAACTGAAAGAATGGATCGTCAATAATCAAACGGAAGATGCAGCGCATTCTTTGCAAAATGTATAAATGTGGGAAATAAAATCGTTGCAAAAGTTTGCGATACATTGTAAAAGAGCAGGAGAATCAACCGACAAGCGAGAAATGGAAAATATAAACAAAATTGATGAGGAAAAGGTTTATATATGAAAAATTAATGAAGTATTTGGCTGAAACTTCGCTTTATGCATATCTAACCGAAGTTAAGTAGAGTTTGCTTCTAATTTGTTCTTTAAAATAAAAGAAGAAGTATAGATTTGCTAAACTATACTTCTTCACTAATTAATTTTTCTACGGTTGTGATGTCGGCAGGTGCCCAGTTTAAAGAGAGTAGATTTTCTCTTTTGAGCCAAATAAGTTTCGAGTGTTCTATGGATATTGGCGTACCGACCAGAATGTGGCATTTTAATGTGATCAGATTTATCGTAAATGTATCATATTCATATGTAATATCATGAAATAATTCCTTGCATTCAATCGTGCAATGTAATTCCTCTTGAATTTCTCGTATGATAGCTGTGGGGATATTTTCGCCTTTTTCTACTTTCCCACCGGGAAATTCCCAACAATTTGGTAAACTCATATGGGGAGAGCGGAGTGCGCAAAGAATTTCATTTTTCTCATTTTCAATAATAGCGCCGACAACTTTAATAAATTTTTTCAAATAAATCACCTCTAGAAGTAGCGTAACATATTGTCATGCATAATTCAAATTAACAGAATCTATTATAGAAACTTTTCAAAATAAATTGATTGGTTTGAGATAATTGGAAATATTCAGAAATTTATTTACGGATTTTGTTATAATTTTTCTGTTGATATATAGAATGCATTAAACATTTTATACCATATTCCTGGCAGCTTGTATGTAATTTCTTTAACACGTTCTATATATTTATAATGATATTGAATAATAGACAGAATATTTAAAAATATATTTTAGAATAATTTAAGGCTAATTGTTTAAATGCATTTTAATTAAAAAGTTTTTCCTGTATTTGACTTTTATATTTATGTTATTTACAATAAATATGAGAAATGTATAGTTTTGGTAAATAAAAACAAGGAAGCTGTTTTTGCAGCTGCGGGTATTGTGTAATGAAGTTATGTGACTTTGTGCCAAATGCGTATTTATATCCTTATATCAGCCGATATTGGATTTGGGAAAATGAAGGCTGTTTGCCAAAAGTTTTTGCGGGTACGGGTGCAGAATTGATGTTTACTTATGGAAATCGACTGGTTGTCATTCGTGCCGACGGCTCACAAAAGAAGTTGCCAGAGAGTTATTTGATGATGCCTCGTTTTGGTTCTTATCAATTGCAACAGCAAGAACCTTACGGATTTATTTCAATTCGTTTTCGGGCGGGGGCTTTTCGTCATTTTTGCAGAAATTCAAGTGTGGATTTTATTGATTCTTTTGTTGATATTGAAGATGTATGGGGTTACATAGGAGCCGAGTTTCGCGATCGGGTTGTTTCAGCGAAAACGATTGCTGCTAAAATTCAAATTATTGAGCATTATTTATTTTATTTTTTAGAAAAAAATCGAAAGATGGATACTGAAGTGGATTTGATGACGCGTTTATTACTATATGATTACAATAAAATTAATGTCAGTATGCTGTGTCGCAATTCGTGCTTGAGCCAGCGCCAGATTGAACGTAAGTTGAAAGATGCAGTGGGAGTCAGTCCGAAAACTTTTCAAAGAATTTCGCGTTTTGAAGGGCTAATAAAAGATCTTCTGTTGAATCATCAACAAAAATATATGGATATCGTTATGGATTATGGCTATTATGATCAGTCACATTTTCTTAAGGAATTTAAAAAATATGTAGGTGAATATCCCAGTGCTTTTTTGCAGGAAAAGAATTTCATGTCGAATTTTTACAATAAAAAACTCCATATTTGATGTATAATTTTAGTTTATGCTAATGTTGAGGGAAATTTGAATTCAGAATAATTTCACTAAATTGTAGTATAATTATAAAAATTTGTGCTATATAAGCGCAGCGTTAATAAGGAGAGATGTGAATGAAATGGTTTGATCGTTTGCAAGTGAAACAAAAGCTATGGGTATTGATTTTGGTTTTTATTTTTGCCATTATAGGTGTGTCTTTCGTGGGGAGTTTTGATTTACAGCAGAGTAGTACCCGAATGGATCAACTTTATACAAGTAATGTGCAGCAAATTCGTTTAGCCTATAAGAATAAAGTAATCATCAATCAAATTGAGTCCGACGTTTATGCACTTCTGGCTGCTACCAATGAAAGCGATAATCAGAAATTTAGTCAGGATATTATTGCAAAAAGAAAAGAAATGGATGAAAATTTCTCACTTTATGAAAAACTGTCATTAAATAAAGAACAGATCGAAGAAATGAATGTTCTAAAAGATGGTATGAAGGATCTCCGTAAGGCGGATGATGCTGTAGTTGCTTTGGCGATGCAAAATAAAAATCAAGAAGCATATGCTTTATATCAAAAAGAAGCAGTGCCGTTCGTTCAAAAAACATTAGTCATGTTAGATAAAGTTGCTGATAGTTCAGATCAAGGCGGCCAAGAAATGAATGAGTTTGCAAAAAGTGAAATGCATTCATCAGTGCGGGACTATATTATTATCGCTACAATAGCAATCCTGTTAGGCTTGGGCATAGGTGTTTTAACAATCAAGCAAATTGTTAACCGATTACGTATGACGGTTGATTTTTTGATCCGCATAGCTGAAGGAGACTTTGCCAATAATGTTCCGGAAGAAAGCATGCAAGATAACAGTGAATTTGGTATATTATCACGTTCTGTAGATAAAATGAATCGTAGTGTACGCAATCTTATTCAACAAATACAGGAAGCTTCTCAACAGATGGCTTCCTCATCAGAAGAGCTTACCGCAAGTGCTGAACAATCTGCACAAGCTGCTACACAAGTTGCTGAGTCAACGATGCATGTAGCAGATAGTAGTAAAGAGCAACTTAAACTTGTTGGTTATACAATGCAAGTTATTGAAGAAATGGGAAGCGGACTTGATGAAGTAAATCAACATACAAAAGCACTCAATGAGTCCAGTCAAAAAACTTCAGCAACTACAGCTGATGGTACGACGGCAATTAAAACGACGGTTGATCAAATGGAACGTATCGGTAAACGAACCGATGATGTTGCTGATGTTATTAATTCATTAGATAATTATTCAAAAGAAATTGGGAAAATTGTCGAAATGATTTCTGGCATTGCAGCACAAACAAATCTTTTAGCTTTGAATGCGGCAATTGAGGCGGCTCGTGCCGGTGAAGCAGGAAGAGGATTTGCTGTTGTTGCCGAAGAAGTTCGTAAGCTAGCGGAAGGATCTTCTAAAGCTACGGATGAAATCACAGAACTCATCAAAAACATTCAAGAGAAAACAATGATGGCAGTTTCGACGATGGATGAAAATAAGAAAGAAGTTAAAGCTGGTAAGGATATTGTGGATATAGCGGGTCAGAAATTTGATCAAATTTCTACGATGATTGCTGAAATACATAATAGAATCGATGAAATTTCAACATCAACGCAAAAATTGGATACGGGTGCTAAACGTGTTGTTACATCCGCGGAAAATATTGATAAAGAATCACGTAAAGCAGCCGATGAAACACAAACCATTTCAGCGGCTACGGAAGAACAATCTGCATCTATGGAAGAAATTGCCAGTGCGAGCACTCATTTATCGAACATGGCTGAAGATTTGCAAGTTGCTATACAAAAATTTAAGGTGTAATTTTTGCTGATACTTAAATAGTCAATTTTTTTGTTGACGAAGAAATTCATGTCGAATTTTTACAATAAAAAGTTCAACTATTGATTTATAATAATAACGTAGTAGGAGATGAATAGATAAGGAGTTTTGTACCTTTTAAGGTAGCATTCATTTTTATTTTCCGGAGACAGATTATTAGGCTGTACATCGGTTCGTTGAGCCTGTGATTGAGCTGCATGTAGTAAGCAGTTGTCGTTGGAATAGTCTTGGTAGGGGCTGTAAAATTCCGAGGTTCGACAATAAAAGTGGCGATGAATTATTTTTATAATTCAATTGTACTCCGATACAGGGGAATTATTCTAGATTTTACTGGACGGCAGCTGATTATATTTTATCGGCTGCTATTTTTTTTGAAAATAGGACTTGTTTTTGCACTTGACAATAAGTTTGTTTTCTGATAGATTAAAAGAATAATTTAATAACGCGATATGGGACTGACGGAAAAATGTGGAGTTAACCACGTGGACCATGTTGTTGAAAAGCCGACCGTCTGGGCAAAGATCAATCTACTTTGTTCGGATGGTCTATTTTTATTGATTTTTTTATTGATTAAAATAACGAACCGAACTGCTTTTTGATTTTTATGACAAAAGAAGGGTGTTGGAAAAATGAAAAATCGGTGGCTTATTGTATTGGCGGCAATTGGAATTCATATCTGCATTGGCAGTGTTTATGCATGGAGTGTTTTAACGAAACCTATTATGCAGGAAATGGGATTTACGCTAAAAGAAACGACGTGGACATTTTCGATTGCAATTTTGTTTTTAGGTCTTTCAGCGGGATTTTTGGGGAGTTTCGTAGAAAAATATGGTCCTCGTAAATCGGGTCTTGTTTCTACGGTATTTTTTGTTTTAGGCATGTTTGGCACGGCTTTTGCTTTGCACATGCATAGTTTAATTCTTTTGTATATCTTTTATGGTGTTGTTGGCGGTATTGGTCTTGGCGTTGGTTATATCACACCCGTTTCGACGCTTGTTAAATGGTTTCCGGATAAACGTGGTTTAGCTACAGGACTCGCTATTATGGGATTTGGATTTGCTAGTCTCATTGCTGGTCCAGTTATGCAGATTTTAGTTCGTGAATTTGGTCTTGTAACCAATTTTCTTATTTTGGGATTTGTCTATATGCTGGTTATGGCGTCAGCCGCATTTTATTTGGCACCACCGCCTAAAACTGGAGCTGAAACAGCGGTGAAAAGCAAAACGATTCAGGCGAATTTGTATCGCCAATTTACGGCGAATGAAGCGATGCATACATGGCAGTTTTATGCACTGTGGTGGGTTTTTTTTACGAATATTACCTGCGGCATCGGTTTGCTTAGTGTAGCATCACCAATGGCACAAGAGGTTGTAAAAATGTCGCCGGCAGCAGCAGCTTCCATGGTGGGAGTTATTGGACTCTTAAATGGTCTGGGGCGTATTGTTTGGGCATCACTTTCCGACTATTGGGGGCGAGGTTTTACCTATATTCTATTCTTCCTTCTTGAAGTTGCAGCGTTTTTTCAACTGGCGGATACGGCAGATGCTGTTCGTTTTCAGATTCTCGTATTTCTTATCATTACCTGTTATGGCGGTGGGTTTTCTTGTATGCCAGCATATTTGAGCGATTTGTTTGGCACAAAACAATTGAGTGCGATTCATGGCAGGATACTCACGGCGTGGGGGGCAGCTGGTGTTGCGGGTCCCGTGCTTCTTACGTGGATTCGTGAAACGACAAATAGTTACGCTGCTACGTTGTACTTTTTTTCAGCGTGCTTTGTTTTATCGTTGTTCGTTGCTATTATTTTGAAAGTTAAGACAAAACGTGGTCTGCTTGTTCGACTTAAATAGAAAATACGAAAAAGGCCATCAACTCGTAATTGAGATGATGGCCTTTTTATATAGATAAGGTGCTTATGTTTCAGCTTGATCAACGGGAGTGGGTGCTGTATCGGGCATCAGTAAATTTTCGATGTCAGCTTTTAAGAGTGTGACGGCTGTTGCAATTTCACCTTTTTCTAGATAATCCACTAAAGCTAAATGCAAATCCATCGTTATGGAATTCTTTTTTTGTACGAAAAAAATTGTCTGAATATTTAGAGCATCTTCTAAAAGCTTATAAGCATAATGGTTGCCATAAATAGAAAATAGTTTTAAATGAAACTGACAGTTGTATTGCCAGTGTGCCATAAAGTCGTTATCAGGACAATTTATATAGTCTACGCAAATAGATCGTAATTCTTTGATCCAAGCTTGGTCAATATAAATACAATAACTTTGGAGAAAGGAAGATTCGAGAGCGGATCGAAATTTTATGATTTCTAATAGCTGCTGACGGCTAGGCTGCAAAATCTTATAGCCTTGCCGAGGAATACTGGAGAGAAGCGAGGTTCCTGTCAGCTGGGTAAGCGCTTCTCTTATTGGCGCACGGCTAGTGTTATACTTTTCCATCAAGCCTTTTTCCGTTAAGATGGTATCGGCGGGATATATACCGTTGATGATATCAGAGAACAACGCATCGTACACTTTATTTTTTAAAGAAGTGGAAATTTTCGTCATAGAAATGTCTCCTTAGCTGATAGTTGCTTAAGCTATTATGATATAGTAAAAATAAAGGATAGTCAATGTCTCACGGCCTTATCCTTATGTTGATTAGATGATTTTTCTGAAATCGTAATCATATCACAACTTAGCTACATTTGTGATATATGTTATAAATTTCAATGATTTTTTCGGATTTATGTCGATAAATAATAATATTGTATACAAACATGAAAGAATATTGCGCTAATTTAAACATCGTGATATGATTAGGATGAAATCAAACAAGCGAATAAAGTTTTAAAAAGTTGATTTCACTGTATTATATTTGGATAATACAATACTTCTGTGGTCATATTACAAAAGCGAGGAGAGATGGTTATGATTGATAACAAAATTACGATCAAGGGTGACGAACTCGTAAATGTGCAGCGAGGCGCAATTGGTCATCGGGCAATTTGGACTGGACTCACTTATACCAAAGCAAGGGATGCCGGTATGGCAGATTCGGCAGAGACTTTTATTCGTGCAGCGATTGCTGAAACAGGTCAGTTGCAGGGGGCCGAAATCAAAGAACAATGTAAAGATCCGAATAGTGTGCGTTCTTTTGCGGATACTTTTTTAACACCAAATGTAGTAAAAACGTTTGAAGTTGAATTTAAAATGAAAAACGACGATCGAATGGATATGGAATTTCATCATTGTCCACTTTTAAAAGGGTGGCAAGATGCAGGACTCGATGATAAAACTTGTGAGAAATTATGTGATATGGCAATGGATGGCGATAGAAATATTGCTAAGGCTATGGGGTTTGAATTCCATTTAGGTGATACGATTGCCAATGGGGATAAAACTTGTAAGATTTCTTTCTATAAAACTGGTAAATGAGCAAGTCGTTTTAAAAGGAGGAAATTCAATGGATACAATTCAATACGATAATTATATTAAAATATTAAAAGAAGAACTGATTACGGCTATGGGCTGTACGGAGCCGATTGCGATTGCTTTTGCCGCAGCGAAGGCAAGGGCGGTTTTAGGGCAGATGCCGGAAAAAATGCTTGTTCGCTGTAGTGGAAATATTATTAAAAATGTCAAAGGTGTTATTGTACCTAATTCTGGTGGGCAAAAAGGTGTTGAAGTAGCGGCTATTTTAGGTGTAGTTGCTGGAAATGCGGAACTTGAACTTCAGGTTATCAGCCAAGTGAGTTTGGCTGATATTGAACAGACGCGTCTTTTATATAAACAAGATTTGTGTCAATGTGAATTGGAAGAAGGAACAGAAAATCTTTTTATTCGCGTCGAACTCAGCGCAAGAAGTGAAACGGCTGCTGTAGAAATCAGAACCAAGCATAATCATATTGCCAGAATCGAGAAGAATGGTCAGATTTTATTTGAACAGCCGGATGTTGTCTTAAAAGGTGCCGGTGACAAATCT
>Ga0302210_10000957_pt1 | contig 12649 bp, 8 predicted proteins | sample II_Fen_E3_2_FD_198793 | JGI IMG/M metagenome (GOLD analysis project Ga0302210, IMG submission 198793) | Peat permafrost microbial communities from Stordalen Mire near Abisko, Sweden - II_Fen_E3_2 | ecosystem: Environmental > Terrestrial > Soil > Wetlands > Permafrost | place: Sweden: Abisko... | reverse complement strand
TGCTTAACGCACTGATGAAAGCCTGGTCATTTGATATTAATGTGTTTGACTGGGACCCTATTTTTTATGCATATATTGTATTTACGTTAAATATTATCGCGCTTTTATCCGAAGTACTGCGTTCAGCTTTTGGCAGTGTTGAAAAAGGACAGCTTGAAGCCGCTGAGTGTGCAGGGTTAACGAAGGTACAGGCATATATTCATATTTTACTGCCACAGGCAATGGTTGTTGCTATGCCAAATATTTGTAATCTTACGGTGAATTTAATCAAAGGAACATCACTGGCTTTTTTGATGACGGTAAAAGACATGACTGCAGTGGCGAAAGTTTCAGCTTCTTATGGGTATAATTACATTGAGGCTTATTTGGATGTTTTTGTGGGGTATATTATCATCTGTTCAATTGCGCAGGTGTTATTCCATTTTGCTGAAGCACATATGGGACGGTATCGTCTCAGTAAACAAAAGTAGGTGGATAAAATGTTGAAAGTAAAAAATATATATAAAAAATATAAACAAGAAGAAGTTTTAAAAGGTGTTGATATCACGGTCGAAAAAGGTGATGTCGTTGTTGTTTTGGGACCGAGCGGTTCAGGAAAAACAACTTTGCTGCGGTGCATGAATTTTTTAGAACGAGCCGATCAGGGCGAGATGGAATTCGACACCATATCTATTGACATGCATAAAGTGTCTTCTAAAGAAATTGGGAAAATTCGCCAAAAAACAGCATTTGTTTTCCAAAATTATAATTTATTTCAAAATAAAACAGCTTTAGAAAATGTAACGACGGGTCTCATTGTGGGTAGAGGAATTGTGAAAACAAAAGCAGTTGAAATTGGCATGAAGGCTTTAGAAAAAGTCGGACTTGCGGATCGGGCTTCTTTTTATCCGTCTCAACTTTCTGGTGGACAGCAGCAACGAGTAGGTATTGCCAGAGCAATTGCCGTGGAACCTGATGTTATTTTGTTTGATGAACCAACTTCAGCCCTTGACCCTGAGCTTGTGGGAGAAGTATTGGCTGTTATTAAACAACTAGCAAAAGAAGGGAAAACAATGGTTATTGTGACGCATGAAATGAAATTTGCTGCTGATGTTGCGACAAATGTCGTGTTCATGGCAGATGGCAAGATTGTTGAAGAAGGACCGCCCAAAGAAATATTTCTCAGACCCAAAGAAGAACGCACGAAAACGTTTCTCCGTCGTATCCTGCCGCAAGAGGAATATAATATATAAACGGAGGTATATTTTTTCATGAATTTACAAAACAGGACGGCAATTGTGACCGGTGGAAATAGGGGCATTGGCTATGCAACGGTACTTACTTTATTGAAAGCCGGTGCAAAGGTTGCTTTGATTGGCAGGTCAGCGGCAGAAAATGAAAAAGCAAAGGCTTTAATTCGGGAAGAACTGCCAATTGCTGATATTAAAGCTTTTTCACTAGATGTCAAAGATGTTGATGGAGTGAAGCGTTTAGTCGCGAAACTACAAAAAGACTGGGGCCATATTGATATTTTGGTTAATAATGCAGGAACTTGTCGTTTGTCTGAACCTTTTGAAGGGATTGATGAAACAAGTTGGCAGAATACCTTTGCTGTAAATATGTATGGGGGAATTCACTTTATTCAAGCAGTTCTGCCTGAAATGAAAAAACAGCAATATGGAAAAATAATTCAACTGGCATCGCTTGCTGGAGAAGTAGGCGGCATTGCGACTGCTGCTGACTATGTTGCCAGCAAAGCGGCTATTATAGGAATTACAAAATCTCTAGCGCGTGAAGTAGGCCAATATAACATCAATGTAAATGCCGTTGCACCAGGTTTTGTTCATACAGAAATGACAAAAGACATGAAGATATCTTACGAAACTATTCCGTTAAGGCGCATTGCCGAGCCTGAGGATATTGCCAATGCGATTTTATTCTTAGCATCGGAAGCATCTCGCTGTATCACAGGGACAACGCTTGATGTAAATTGTGGGCTATATATGAATTGAGAAGTTTTAGGATGATTTTATTTTGAATGCTGTGGAGATACGAGCGTGTTTTAAGTTCCATTAAATTGATATGAATATAAAGATTTGTGAACGTAAGAAACGATTAGAACCATTAATAGTAAAGGGTTCTAATCGTTTCTTTTATTTTTTTATTATGACGATTTGTAGGTCTGTTTGATATATATAATTTATATGGGGAATTTGGTTTGTGATAGTAGTATTCTTGTCTTATTTTTTGGTATACTAATAAAGTAACCTATAGTAATTATTCATAGAAAAACAAGTCTGTAGAATTTTTTTGTGGAATTTGTTGGTACTTTAAATTTAAGCAAAAAGGTGTGATATTGGCGATGGAAATATATCAAGGTTACTGTTTCTAAAAGGATACTGACCTAAAAGAAGAATGCAGCTTTTGAATTTAGATGTAGATATAATGATTAATGTCACGGGAAAAGGAAAGGAGCAATTTTATGCAGGAGAATAAGAAAAAAATTTTAAAACAAAATATAGAATTTCTAGTTCCTGGAGTGCAAATAGCACGAGATGTTTGTTCAGAGAGTGATTCGGTTTTGGTAAGTGCGGGAACAATTACAAACAACAATCTGATTGAAAAGCTAAAAAATTGGGATATTCAATCTATTGATATTATAGAAGAAGTTTCTGCAAACCCAATCATTGACCCAAAACTCCAAAAATTTTTAAACAGCTATAATCAGTCTGTGAGTGTTATGAAAAAAACATTTGCAGATATCCGACAAACGCAGGATGTTTCAATGGAAACATTTACAAATACAGCAGAAGAAATAACAGAGAGTCTTCCTACCGGCGGAAATGTTATTGACAGACTTTACGATTTGCCTGCCTGTGATGACTATACATTTCGGCATAGTGTCAATGTAAGTGCAATTTCTGCGCTGCTTGGAACCTGGTTGAAATTTCCTCCTGAAAGTGTAAGCGCTATTGCATTAGCTGCACTCTTGCATGATGTCGGAAAGTCTCAATTACCTGTAGAATTGTTAAATAAACCATATAAATTATCACCAGAGGATTATAAAATATATCAGACACATACGCAGCTTGGTGTAGACTTGGTAAAAAAACAAGGTGAAATCGCAGAGAGTATACTGGCTGGAATAGATCAACATCATGAAAGAGAAGATGGCCGTGGGTATCCTGCCGGATTAAAATCGGTAGACATTCATCCATATGCAAAAATTATAGCAGTCGCAGATAGATTTGATGAGGCTTTAACAATTAATTGTGAAAATCCTAGTGAAGTAAGTCCTTATAGTAGTTTAGATAAATTGCGAGAAGAACAATACTATCTTGATCCTCATAGTTGCATTACATTTCGTGAAAATATGATGAATTATATTTCTGGGCAACAGGTGATGTTGACGAATAAAATGGGAGCACGGGTGGTTTTTATAAATAAGGAACGTCCATCCTTATCGATTGTTCAAACCAATGAAGGAGAAGTTTGGGATTTATCAACAATGAAGGATGTTTGTATTCAATATGTAATGAAATAAAGGTAGAATATTTAAATTTAACCGTGTCTACGCGGTGGCGCTGTCGCATTATATGGTGGTATATTACTCGATGTAACGTGAATGAATAAATTTATATCTAGATCATGAAAGACAATACATAGTTGTGGCGCCATCCGTAAGGACTATTGATCTTAGGTGAACGCCTAGGAATTTTTATATGATAGAGATCCCGCGTAGGAATGACCAATGTGTTATTTCTGGCCAGAGAGTAAACATTTTTGGGATATGCTTAAAACTTTAGAAGTACCTTCTTCAAAATAGACGCTTCATTTTATTATGGGGCGTTTTTTATGCTTTAAAACTAGAGATCGTGTTCAACTTGATCTAATGCTATCAAGGATTTATGCAGTTTTGCAAGCTTACATTTATGGAAGTATTTTTGAAAATATATTAAACGGATACCAGATAGGAATATAAACTTGTTTTGGCGAATTTATGTAATGGATTTTAGATAGTGATGAAAAAATTTTTGTTATAAAGACTTGGGGGATTGTGAAATGACGGAACAATATTATCTCAGCTTTGATGCAGGGACACAAAGTGTAAAAGTAGCAGTATACAATGAAAATATGGAATGTATTGTGCAAGTATCAAATCAAACGACTTTGACCTATCCACAATCTGGGTGGGTTGATATGAATGCGGATGAATATCTTGCTTTGACAAAACGTGGTATGAAACAGTGCGTGGAGCAATTAAATGAACGTGGAATTGATCCGGGGCTCATTAAGGTCATTATGGGGGATGGAATTATTTGTGGAATTGTTGGTATTGATGAGAATGGTCATGCTATTACACCTTATATCAATTATTTAGATTCACGGACGCAACGTGATGCGGCAATGTTGCAAGACCTTAAACTTGAAATTTGGGGGAAAGAAACGGGAAATGCTGAGCCATTATGCATGTTTCCCGCATTGCATGCTCGGTGGTTATTGACTCATAATAAAGAATTTCAAGTTAAAGGCAAGAAGTTTGTTCATAATGCTCCTTATATACTACTTAATTTAGCTGGTCTCAAGAGCACCGATGCTTTTGTTGATTGGGGATCTATGTCAGGCTGGGGATTGGGCTATAACGTATACGAAAAAGAATGGTCTGATGAACAGTTATCGATATTGGAAATTAACAAAAAATATATGCCTAAAATTGTAAAACCTTGGGACATTATTGGTACTTTGTCGGCTGAATCAGCTTGTGAAACTGGATTGCCGGAAGGTATACCTATCTGTGCTGGAGCTGGTGATACGATGCAATCCATGCTTGGTAGCGGTGTTTTTGAAGCAAATAAAGCGGTGGATGTTGCGGGAACCTGTGCGATGTTTTGTGTTTCGACGAATGGAATTATTCCAGAGCTAAGCCGTAAAGGCAGTGGTTTGATTTTTAATAGTGGTACATTAGAAAACACTTATTTTTATTGGGGTTTTGTCAGAACTGGGGGGCTCGCACTGCGTTGGTTTAAAGACAGTATCTGTCAGCAAGCTGAAAATGACCATTATTATGAAACGTTAAGTCAAGGGGCGGCTAAAGTGACTCCGGGCTGTAATGATGTGATTTTTTTGCCATACTTGACTGGTGGTTATGATGAATTTTCGAGCGTTAAAGGCTGTTTCCTCAATATGACACTTGATACAAATCAATTTGTTTTGTGGAGGGCTGTTCTAGAAGCGATTGCTTACGACTATCGAGAAATTACAGATACATATCGTCAATCTGGAATCAAAATTGACAGAATTACCATTACAGAAGGTGGCAGCCGGGATCCACTATGGAATCAGATCAAAGCGGATGTTATGAACAGTGAGGCAATTACGTTGGAAACTAGTAGTGGAGCAGTGCGAACTAATTCTATCATTGCGGCTTGTGCTGTGGATGAGAATCGAGATTTGATGGAGATGCTTACTCGTAATTTGAAAATAAGCAGTACATATAGCCCCAAACAAGAGAATTTTGAAATTTACAAGCAACAGTCGGAAAAACAAAAATATTTATTGCATAAATTAGGGCGATAATGGAATAATCATAAAATAAAAAGTTTTTGTCGCAATTTCTTTGAATACCATTCATTATATTTACGATTGACAATTGTTTCTAGCCCCTGTAAGATTTAGATGTTAATCTTCATGGGAAATATGGACAATAAAGATGGATGATCGTAAGAGAAAGTACCGTGAACCAATGGGGTGTGATAACAATGTGTAAGATGAAGGATGCAAAGGAGACAGTAACGAATGATTTGTTGAATGAAGAACTCTTGACCGCATATGAAGAGCTTACGGCTTCCGAGGAAGAGCTGCATCAACAGTTTGATGAATTATTGGTAAAAGAAGAAGCAATCTATCGACAAAATACGGTGCTTAATCTACTGCATGATATAGCTATAAATCTTATGTCTGACTTAAGACATGATGATGTATTGCAAAAAATAATGGATGGGGTACGAGATCTTTTCGGTACGCCAAACAGGTTCGTATACCTTGTGGATGCAGAAATACAAACCTATACAGTAACAATCGGGACGGGAGTTTTTAATGAGCTTGATAAAGAAGGTATTATTACGGAAGGGCTTATTGGTCAGGCCTATAGAACTGGAAATATTGCAGTTGTGGAAAATTATAATAGTTGGCCAGATCGTTTAGCAAATTCTATCTTTGATACGATATATTACTTTGCCTTAGTTCCGCTAAAGCACAATGATAAAATGATTGGCGCAATCGGACTGGCTTTTTCTGAGCCAGAGCGGATTTTATCAGAAGATGAACTATCATTGTTTCAACGTTTTGCGGATCTGGCCTCGTTTGCTTTAGGCAATGCAGCATTATTAGATTCTTTACATACTGAAATTGTCGAACGTAAGCAGTTAGAGACGGTGTTATTAAATAGTAGGAATATGATGATCTTGGCGGCTGGTTTGGCTAACTTAGGTGTATGGGAATACGATTTAAAGACAAAAGTTTATAATTTCAATGATGAGTTTTATGCTGTTTATGGTACAAATGTAGCTCGCGAAGGACAATTTATGTCGTTTGATACTTATGTCAGAGAGTTTGTACATCCAGAGGATATATGGATGTTTGAAGAGGAAAGACAACTCTATTTTTCTGATGGCAAAGTGCCACTTCAAGACGTAGAACATCGCATCATTCGTCGGGATGGTGTAGTACGAAACATTCTTGTTCGGCGCAATAATATCAAAGATTCGAATGGAAAAATCATCAAGCTCTACGGTACCAATCAAGATATAACCGAAGTACTACAAGTTGATGCGGAACGGAAAAAACAGGCAAAAACGATCAAACATATGGCGTATTTTGATTCATTGACAGGGCTGGCAAATCGGCATTTTTTAAATGAATGGTTGAAAAATGAAATGGAAGGAGCTCGCTTAGGCAAGTCGAATGGTTCTATTTTGTTTATTGACTTAGATGATTTAAAGATGATAAATGATACGTATGGTCACTCTTATGGAGATAAGATTATTCATACTGCTGGAATTCGAATACGTGATAGAGTGGGGGAAAAGGCATTTGTTTCCCGTATTGGCGGGGATGAGTTCGTTGTTATTTTGCCAGGGGCGTCTGATCGGGAAAATGTTCGAAAACTTGTCCAGCAGGTTAGTAAGTCTATCGGGAAAGAACAAGAAATTTTTGGCGGACATTTTCATATGACAGCCAGTATAGGGATCGCTTTTTATCCTGATGACGGTGATACAGCAGAAGAAATTATTAAAAATGCGGATAATGCAATGTATGCAGCAAAAAAAGAAAGCAAAGACTGTTGGCGTTTTTATACAGAGAAAATGCAAATAGACGTTTATGAAAAAATGCGGCTGACTGGTAGTTTACGGCATGCATTGGATCGAAATGAACTTTCGCTTGTTTACCAACCACAAATTTCTGCGCTTGATCGAAAATTAATTGGGTTTGAGGTGCTTTTACGTTGGAATAGCCCTGAATATGGAAATGTGTCGCCAATGCAATTTATCCCTCTAGCAGAACAATCAGGTCTGATAAACCGAATTGGAATGTGGGTATTGCGTGAGTCTTGCCAATTTGCCAGGCGTTTATCCGAAAAAGGCGGATCGGATGTACGTGTTGCGGTGAATATTTCTTCAAAGCAAATCGCAGTTGATGATTTTATTGTTGGTGTTTGTAATGCTGTTAATGCAGCAGGTATTGATCCACAACAGCTTGAACTTGAAATAACTGAAAGTGTATTGATTCAGTCAATGGATGATGCTATCGGGAAGCTTCTACATCTTCAAAAATTTGGTGTAAAGTTATCTTTGGATGACTTTGGTACAGGCTTTTCGTCATTGACTTATTTAAGGCAATTACCCGTCGAAACGGTTAAAATTGATAAGTCTTTTATTGATATGATAACAACTGATGTACAAGGAGCAAAAATCATTGCCTCTGTTATCAATATGGCACATGCAATTAATATGAAGGTTGTTGCCGAAGGTGTGGAAACCGAGGCACAGCTGGAATATTTATTAGATAAGGATTGTGATATTATTCAAGGCTATCTCTTTAGCTGCCCTATTGTAGAAGTAGCGGCAATGAAATTCTTAGCAGATAATAGCGAAGCATAATGGTCTTTTTTCAATGCTAGTGGTTAAGGGAAAATGAGTGGAAAATATTACAAATTTAGGTATTTACAAAATAGTAAAGAATATGCTAAAATAATTATGTATCTAAGATATGTAATAAGGGGTTATAGCTCAGTTGGTTAGAGTGCTTCGTTGACATCGAAGAGGTCACAGATTCGAGTTCTGTTAATCCCACCAGCAAATTCAAGGCTTTTTTCTCTTTTGAGAAGAAGGCCTTTTTTATTTGCAAACATTTGGCAAACATAAGATTTTCCCTATTTTCCTTTTTTTAAAGCCATGTCTATTAGGTCGGCGGCCTCATCTTGCATGAGGAATGCGAGTGATTGAACGATGCTGGGGTGGAAGAAAATAAAAAACAGGTGATTCTGAATTATTTTCGTTTTGTTTTGAATGTACAGTTGGTGTGATTTTGGCGGAGATATAATGTTTTAGGAGATGAGATTCCTTTCAACAATTGTAGTTTTGGTTTGTTGAACATATGAGAATAGGGCTTACTTGCCATTTGCCAAGGAACAGTTTATAATGAGTGCATTAAATTCTAGGCGGTAAAATTAATAAGTAGGTTTTGGTGAATATATGAAAAAAGATCGGGTTGAAGAAATTAAGTGGTTGTCCATGAGCTGAGTATATCGATTACGATTCCAACGAACATGTTTAAGCATATCCTGCCAGAATATACACCAATAGAAATATTTTTTGTCGCGGAAGAAATAATGGAGCTTGGCGTTGAAGACTATATGGTGGAAAATAATAAAATCTGCTTTTATAATAAAGAGAGGACAGTCTGTGAATTTTTTTAGTACCGTGGCAGAATCGCAGCGATATGGCAATGGAAGTTCTAAAGGCATATGTGTCTGGATCAAATTGCAATCTGCAGAAATTAATGAAATATGCGGTGAAGTTGCGGGTGAAGAAATACATTAAACTTTACTTAGAAGCGCTTACTTAAAATATTCCAATAAATGGAGGGATTATCATGATAATCGAGGAGCTGTTAAAAGGCGAAGGCAAAAATATCGAATTTAAGCGGCAGTTGCCAGAGAAAAGTGGAAAATACATTAAGACGATAATTGCCTTTGCCAATACCGCTGGCGGCAAGCTTATTGTCGGGATAGATGATTTGTCTAGAGCTGTGATTGGCGTAGAAGAATCCTCCGTTTTTCAAATTATGGATGCTATCGCCAACGCGGTGGCGGATATGTGCGAGCCACAAATTGTACCGGACATTTCCTTTCAAACGATCAATCATAAGTGCATCGTGATCATTGAAATATATCCAGGATCGAATCGGCCGTATTACATCCGCTCACAGGGGCGGGATAAAGGTACATATATTCGTTTTGCAGGAACTACGAGATTGGCAGATCCTTTGCGCATTAAAGAACTCGAATTGCAGGGATCAAACCTGTCATATGATGAAATGATCTGTATAGGATATGAAATCACGGATGAAGCAGTGCAAAAATTGTGCGGTGATATCCGTAAATATATGATGGAAGATGCCGTTACGGATGAAGCCAAAAAGGTGGTAAAGCAAGTCACGTTGCTTCATCTTGAAAATTGGGGCCTTGTGAAGCGGATAGAGGGCAAACTTCTCGCCACAAATGCTTTTGTATTGCTGACAAGTGATAAATTTCGCTTTTCACGCATACAATGCGCCCGTTTTAAAGGAACGGAGAGAGTTGTATTTATCGATAAAAGAGAATTTACAGGTCCTTTGTATGAGCAGGTTGAAGAAACATATCAGTTCGTCCTAAAGCATATTAACCTAGGAGCTCAAATAGATGGTTTAGTTCGCAAGGATATCTATGAGCTCCCTGTGGAAAGTATCCGCGAAAGCATTGTGAATGCAGTTACCCATAGAAATTATATGGAAAATTCTTGCGTCCAGATTGCTGTATTTGATGACCGAGTGGAGATTACTTCACCAGGCATGCTATATGGTGATTTGAGTATCGAGACAATAAAGCAGGGAAAATCAAAAATCCGCAACAAAGGCGTTGCGGAAGTTTTTAATCGTATGAAGATCATTGAAGAGTGGGGAACCGGGATTAGTCGGATTATAGCTGGCTGTCGGGATTACCATCTTCCAGATCCTGAGTTTCTTGAGCTTGGAGATAGTTTTCGGGTTAATATTTTCAAGAAACAAGAAATGAGCCAAGAAATGAGCCGAGAAATGAGCCGAGAAATGAGCCGAGAAATGAGCCGAGAAATGTTGAGCGATTTACAAACAGCGATCATATCCTTGGTGAAGGAAAATGTAGCTATTACGCAAACGGAACTGGCGGTTGCAACTGGTGTTTCTGTAACTACAATAAAGAGGCACATTGCTGAATTAAAGGAAAAAGGATTTCTTGAAAGAACTGGCTCAACAAAGAAAGGTCGATGGATTGTCCATTGATCCTGGTTCATGCAAATGGAAAACATCTGAAATCCATAAAAGCCATGTGCTACATAGGGTTTCGCTTGTTGGATTTGACGACAATGCCATAAAAAATAGATGGGTTTTGTGCATGCCAGTCGATGTTTACATGAATAGAACCCTGCATAAACACTGGCTTTGATGGATACTGCAATATAGAGATAACATGTTTATCAGAATTGACATCAAAGAGGTTACAGATTCGAATTCTGTTAATCCCACTAATAAATTCAAGGTTTCGCGCATTGCGGAGCCTTTTTTGTTTGCATTTTGACGACAACAGGCAAATAAGCCATCCGCAATGTTTGTACGGATGGCTTATTCGGCAATTTGTTTCTGAATCATAGGCATGACTGTAATGACTAAATGTTATTCCGAAAAGTATTATTTTGTAAAAAATAGAAATAAAGTAGGAGTTTTAATCGGATATACAGAAATTATATAAAGTCTTTATTATATTAATAGATGTGCGAAAAAATAGGGAGTGGTAGCTATCGTTGAATTAACAGACAAGCGTATTGAAAGTTTACAGGCTTTTTTTGGTTATGGTGACTTTAAACGCGCACATATTATTTTTTTAGGCAATGAAGAGGGGCTTGCGAGTACAAATGATTATGAGTTAAGTATTCGTGTTAGAACGGATGATGACGAACTGGCTTTTGGAAACGATAAGCAATACTATATCAATCCGGATAAAAAAGATGCTGGTTATTGGGAACCGGGAGGCGAAAGTACCAATAAAAAAATGAGTGGGTTTTTTCAGAAAAATATATCTGAATTTAAGATAGCAGATGTTAATAGTCCGTTCTTATGTTATATGGCTAGAATGGTTTTATTTCTAGAAAAACCAAAAGAAGATGATTCTTATTGGTTTAAACCAGTGGGACTTGATAAGTTGAGAAAAGAGGAAATTAATACATATAAAAATAAAAATATTCTTTGCGATCGCGAGGGGATATGTACAGCTTTAATGGATTGGCGACCAATTCCAAGGGCAAGTGAAGGAGTCCGTTGGCCATATACTGGATTGCTCGATAAAATAAAATATCGACATGCCTTTGAATTTCATGATAATAAGGCGGACTTATTACATTGTAAACTTAGGGACAATCGACTTGAAATCTTGAAAAATGCATTTGCTGAGCTAAAAGTACCTATAATTATTTGTCCGGGTTTCGGCAACTGGAATGAAGATAAACAAAAATATGAAAAGCAAATTGTTTTAGAAAGCATTATAGAAGGAATAGAGGGGGCGCCTGTTTTCTTAGATTCTTCTGGGAATAAGCCGAAAAAGGGAAATAGTAATAAAATTTTTCGAGCGACAGTAAACTTTAAGGGGTATGTAAAACATGTATTTCTTACGCCGTTTTTCGGCGGTGGTAAACTTAGTTTAGTTGGATTAATGTTATTAGCTGTGGAATTACGAGAAATATTGAATAAATCAGTAAATTTAGAGAATAAAAAGAAGGAAAGTCGTAGAACAGAACTAAATACTTTTATAGTAAATGAACTTAAAAAACACCCTCATTTAAAATTTAATGAAAAATCTAAAGGAAATACCTGTGTTCGTTTTGTATCAACTAAGCTAAACTTTAGATCGCCTACAAATACATTAGATATATTTAAAGAAATTTTTGTTTTTGAACTTCAAAATAGAGATGGAAAAATTAACTTGAAATTATTTGTAAGTGGTGGTGATCAAGAGGCTAATAATGATATTCGAAGTAAAATATTACAAACTTTTGATGATATAAAAAAACGATACAATTATATTAACTATTGGTCTAAACCAGATTCTTCCAAAAAACAACCGGGTATATATAATTATCCTTTACTTTGTAGCGATGAATATAATAATGGTGCTTTAACTGAAGAAATGAAGAAAAAATTAATAGGCAGATTAAACGATTTTAAAGAAAATCACTTAGCTGTTATTGAACAGGAGTTTAATTTGGTAAAAGAGTAATTGATTGTAATTTTTCAGTAACTATATGCGCGTAATTATTACATTACGGGTTCAATAAGATTATTTTGGAGTCGCTGCAGTCAGTTGCCACAAGAGCCACCATTG
>Ga0302210_10000953_pt1 | contig 12686 bp, 10 predicted proteins | sample II_Fen_E3_2_FD_198793 | JGI IMG/M metagenome (GOLD analysis project Ga0302210, IMG submission 198793) | Peat permafrost microbial communities from Stordalen Mire near Abisko, Sweden - II_Fen_E3_2 | ecosystem: Environmental > Terrestrial > Soil > Wetlands > Permafrost | place: Sweden: Abisko... | reverse complement strand
CAAGGCTTCATAACTTTGCTTAAAATAATTTTTTGTTTCATCTGGCATATTGATTTTTACATTGATATGTTGTTTTACACCATTTGTATCTAAAAAAGCACGGCTTAAATTCACAATTGCTTTACCACGCCATAACATCATAAGACGTGCATCATCGGTTACATTTGCTACAACTGTAGCTTCTAAGTTTTCCGCATCGGCATAAGCAATAAACGTTTTAACATTTTCCGCTTTTAATACAACTGCCATACGTTCCTGTGACTCTGAAATCGCTAATTCCGTGCCATCTAAACCATCATATTTTTTTTGCACTTGATCTAGATTAATGACCAGGCCTTCCGTTAATTCGCCAATTGCTACAGCAACCCCACCAGCACCAAAATCATTACAGCGTTTTATCAAAGTACTAACTTTAGGATTTCTAAACAAGCGTTGAATTTTACGTTCCGTTGGTGCATTCCCCTTCTGAACTTCAGCACCACATGATTTGAGTGAATCCTGTGTGTGTTCTTTTGAGGAACCAGTTGCCCCGCCGCAGCCATCACGACCCGTTTTGCCACCGACCAAAACAATCACATCGCCCGGATTCGGAACTTCACGAATGACATTGCATTTTGGCGCAGCAGCAATAACAGCCCCTACTTCCAAACGCTTCGCAGCAAAATCCTCATGATAAACTTCGCTGACCTGTCCCGTAGCGAGTCCAATCTGATTGCCATACGAACTGTAACCATTGGCTGCACCTAATGTAATTTTCTTTTGCGGCAATTTACCTGGCATTGTTTCAGAAAGAGTTTTTCTAGGATCCGCTGCTCCAGTTACACGCATTGCCTGATAAACATAAGACCGTCCAGAAAGTGGATCACGAATAGCCCCCCCCAGACAAGTTGCAGCTCCACCAAATGGTTCAATTTCAGTTGGATGATTATGAGTTTCATTTTTAAACATAACCAGCCACTCTTCATTTTTTTCATCAATATCCGCATTGACAACAATACTGCAGGCATTGATTTCTTCCGAGATATCAAGATCTGCTAATTTCCCCATTTTGCGTAGCTGCTTCATGCCGATTACAGCAATATCCATAAGGGTGATATCGCGCTCCTTCGCGCCATATACAGACTCACGATCTGCCAAATATTGCTGATAGGCTGCTCTTATTGGTTCAGCAAAATAGCCATCCTCAATCTCCACGGCCTCCACTTTTGTCATAAATGTCGTATGACGACAATGATCCGACCAATACGTATCGATGACTTTAATTTCACTTATACTTGGATCACGCTTTTCCGTATTGCGAAAATACGTTTGACAAAACCTGAGATCTTCAAAACTCATCGCAAACCCATGTTCATCCATAAAGTTTTGAAGTTCCAGATCCGTTTTCTTGATAAAGCCCTTCAAAATTTCGACATCAGCTGGAATATCCGCTTGTAAATTCAATGTTTCCGGCTTCGTTAACACGGCTTCGCGACTTTCTACGGCATTGATACAATATTCTTTGATTTTTACAAAATCCCCATCATCAATTGATCCCACAAGTATAATTACTTTTGCTGTCGTAATAACAGGACGCTCTTTTTGCGTAACAAGCTGCACACATTGTGCTGCTGAATCCGCCCGTTGATCATATTGTCCTGGTAAATATTCTACCGCAAACATGCGTGAATTGGTAAATTCAGGTAATTTTTCATCATAAACGACATCTACCGTTGGTTCAGAAAAAACAAGATTTCTGGCCTTTATGTATTCATCATCACTAAGACCTTCAATATCGTAACGTTGAATAATGCGTACTGCCTTTAACCTGTCAAGGCCAAAACTTTCCTGTAAGTCAGCGCACAATGCCTGTGCCGGTATATCAAAAAACCCTTGACGTTTTTCCACGTAAATTCTTTTTACACTCATTAATTCATAATCCTCCAACTCTTCGCCTGCAGTAAAATTATTTTATTATATAGTTCCCTTAACTTTGGGCATATTACGACCGTAAAATATTTCTGCCATTTCTTTTTTTAAACGCTGCTTAATTTTTTTCTTTTCACCATTTAATAATTCCTGTTTTGGTGTACCAAAAAGATAATTATCAAGATCGAACTCTCGGAGTAACATCTTCGTATGGAAAATATGTTCCTGATATACATTAACATCAATCATCTGATATTGGTTACGGGTATTCGGTTCAATAAAGTTTTGGATCGAATTTATTTTATGGTCAATAAAATATTTTTTCCCGTTCACATCACGCGTAAAACCGCGTACACGATAATCGGCCATAACAATATCAGAACAAAATGATTTCAACAAATAATTCAACGCCTTAAGTGGTGATATTTCGCCACATGTCGAAACATCAATATCGGCTCGAAAAGTCGTTATCCCTTGATCCGGATGACTTTCCGGATACGTATGCACTGTAATATGACTTTTATCAAGATGACAGACCACATCGCCTGTTTCGACTGGACCTTCAGAAATAAGCATCGTCACGCTCGCTCCTTGGGGATCATAATCCTGTTTGGCAATATTTAAGATATTGGCACCAATGATATTCGCAACCTCTGTCAAAATGTTCGTTAAGCGCTCAGCATTATACTCTTCATCGATATACTCGATATATTCTTGCTTATGTTCTGCCGTTTTCGCATAACAAATATCATACATATTAAAGCTCAATGTTTTTGTTAAATTATTAAAACCATAAAGTTTTAGTTTGTTTGTACTTTCCATTTACTCCACCTTACTATTTATTTCATAAACTTTTATTTCTCTATTATAATTCTATAATACGTCAACTGCAATTTTAATTACTACTTTTATTACAGATTCAGGTTTTTCTACACAAGAACAAGGACGATGAACATCCTGCGGGTACAAAATTGCATATACCCCTTCTTCTAAAAGCAGATCACTTTCCGGAACTAAATTTTTATAAAAGATTGCATCTTTTTCAGCCAAACAATCTTCTTCAACCGTAATAAGTGACGTGAGTGGACACCAGCCCATATATTCTTGTCCCTTAGCAACATATTGAATATCAATATATTTCACATGTGTCTCAGCGCGACACGCTTCAACGGCACGAGTTTGATACTTCTGTACCATCGCATAAATGCGTTTTCCATCAATTTCATAAGTTCCTGGTTCCATAACCGCACAATCATTCTCTTTTAAGAATCTCATGGCTTTTTTTATCGCTTCAGGATATGGGTACAGTTCTTCTTCAAAATTTTCAATGTGTCCAATGATCATGAAAACAACCCCTTTTTTTTATTAGCTATAATATTTTAAAAATATTGTTGCAATATTATTTCCGCCTATGGTATTATTTTATACAAATATACAAATATACGCAATGATTGGAGAAGTACAAATTTAAATTCTTTTTCAGAGAGACGATAGTTGGTGCAAATCGTCAAGATTAAATTTGGAAAGCTGTCCAGGAGTGGTGGGCTGAACAATTCTTAAGTAAGCCTTACCGTATGCCGGCGTTAACGGCTGTTAAGTGAGCTTTATTAAGCTAACTAAGGTGGTACCACGGGAACAAGAGTCCTCGTCCTTTTTATAGGACGAGGACTTTTTTCATTTATTTATAAAATACAAGGAGTGAAAAACATGCGAGAATTATTAGAACTATTAGAACATGATGCACGAAGACCAGTGAATGAATTGGCGGCCATGTTGCATCGATCAGAATATGAAGTTGAACAACAAATCAAACAGTTAGAAAAAGATAAAGTAATTTTAAACTACAATACTCTGATCAACTGGGAAAAATTTGGCGATGATATGGTCACCTCGATCATTGAAGTTAATGTAACCCCACAACGCGAAGTCGGTTTTGATGCCATTGCCGAACGAATTTATCGTTTTGATGAAGTCCGTTCTCTCTATCTTATGTCTGGCAGTTTTGATCTTCTGGTTATTATTGAGGGAAAATCTTTAAAAGATATTTCCAATTTTGTGTCTACACGACTGGCTACTATTGAAGGTATCACGAGCACTCGCAGCCATTTCATGCTCAAACCGTATAAAAAAGACGGTTCCATTATTGATGATCAAGAATGTGATCGCAGACTGGTGGTCACACCATGAACTGGGAAAAACGCATGTCACCAGCCGTCAATGCAATTGCGCCATCGGGTATACGCAAATTCTTTGATATTGCAGCTGAAATGGAAGATGTCATTTCACTCGGTGTTGGTGAGCCCGATTTTGTAACGCCCTGGTCAATCCGTGAAAGCTGCGTTTATGGTCTTGAACAAGGTTATACATCTTATACGTCAAATCGTGGTCTGCTTGAGTTACGCCAGGAAATCACGAGCCTCATTGAACGCGAACACCAAATAACATATGATCCCAAAAAAGAAGTCCTCGTGACAGTCGGAGTAAGTGAAGCACTTGATATTGCCATGCGTGCTGTTTTAGCCCCTGGCGATGAAGTCCTCATTCCTGAGCCATGTTATGTTTCATACAAAGCCTGCGTCACTCTTGCCGGCGGCAAAGTCGTCAGTGTGCCAACAAAAATTGAAAATGAATTTCGTATAACAGCCGAAGAGCTCGAAGACTATGTTACACCAAAAACAAAAGTTCTTTTGATTGGTTATCCTAACAATCCAACGGGTGCTGTTATGGATTATGAAACACTAGAAAAAATTGCTGATTTTGCTGAAAAACATGATTTAATCGTAATCTCCGATGAAATTTATTGCAATCTCATTTATGCCAATACAAAACATACCTGCTTTGCATCGCTCGATAAAATGAAAGATCGAACCATCTTACTCAATGGTTTTTCGAAAGCGTATGCCATGACCGGTTGGCGAATAGGGTATGCTCTTGCCAATCCAGTCATCATTGCAGCGATGACAAAAATCCATCAGTATACCATACTTTGTGCACCAATCACCGCGCAAATCGCTGCGATTGAAGCCCTCAAACATGGCGAAAAATACATGAAAAAAATGGTCTCAGAATATGATAAGCGCCGCCTTCTAATCTTAGATGGTATGCGAAAAATTGGACTTGAATGTTTTGAACCTAAAGGCGCTTTTTATATTTTCCCCTGTATAAAAAATACGGGGTTGACTTCGGAAGAATTTGCCGAAAAACTATTGCGCTCTGAGCGTGTAGCGCTCGTTCCCGGCAATGCGTTTGGTGATTGCGGCGAAGGTTTTATTCGTTGCTCTTATGCTACATCCGTACCCAAGATTTCCGAGGCACTCGTACGGATTGAAAATTTTCTTAAAAATCATGTACATCGATAAGTATTTCACCATACACTAGCAGTAGAGCTGAACAATTTGATTTTGTTCAGCTCTTATTTATTTACCACGTTTAAACTTTAAACTTTTCAACCTGATTTTGTAAAGTATTTGCTAGCGTCGCAAGTTTTTGACTGGCAGCTGCTATTTCTTGCATCGACGCTGATTGTTCTTGTGTTGCCGCCGATACGGATTGTGCTTCACCGGCATTGGATTTACTCACATTTTCAATCGATTGAATGGATGTCAGCATTGTTTGACTGTCACCAGCCATTGTTTGAATGGCTTTTGAAATCGTGTTGATCTCGATTGATAAAGAATCAATCGAGCCTACGATGGATTGAAAAACTGCATCGGCTGATTTAACGGAAACCATTCCCTCATTTACACACTCCGTACCATTTGCACTAGCTCTAACGACTTTTTCCATATCCAAATTATTTTTTTTGACAAGCTCGTCAATCTGCGCTGACGACCGTTCTGATTCTTCGGCAAGTTTCCGTACCTCTTCGGCAACAACAGCAAACCCACGGCCATGCTCTCCCGCCCTAGCAGCCTCGATTGCCGCATTTAGTGCCAAAAGATTAGTCTGACTGGCAATACTCGAAATAAGCTGCACAATCTTACTGATTTCATTGGACCCTTTGGCTAATTCTGCAATAGACATTTGTACGGTCTGTGATCCTGCATTAATTTGCTGCATCTGGTTCACCACATCAGAAATAGATTGTCTACCGGTTACAACCTGCGTTGTCGTTTGCTGCACAACACTCGTAATACGGTCTGTTTTTTCGGCTATAGCATCCGCACTAGCTGCTATAGCACTAGTAATTGAATTCATTTTATTAATTGCTGTTGATTGTTTTTCGACACCTTGCGCAATTTCTGTTATGGACCCAGCCACTTGATTCGAAGCTTCCGCTGACTGTTGTGCGCCCGCTGTGAGTGCTTCACTTGCTGCTGCAACTTGTTCAGCTTGGTTTTGTACATTACGCAACAAATCACGTAACGTTCGCCGCATAACAGCAAAGCCCCGTGCTAACTGCCCAATCTCATCGTGAGCCTCCACGCTCAACTGCTCCTGCCGAAGATCACCGTCATTTAGAACCTGACATTCATCACGAATGGCTTTGATTGGTAATGAAATACGTTTTGAAAATAAATATATAACAATAGCAGCGAGCAAAATAGCAGCATTTGATATGATGCTCATGATTTTAAATAGCATATTCGCTGCCGCCTCAACTTCACTCGTTGGTGCTGCGGCAATCACCGCCCAATCATGCCCTTCCATATGAATCGGTGTTATCACTGCTGTCGACTCAATACCATCAAGTGTCTTATAACTAAGTGCTTCTTGCTTTCCACTCATCATAGTATTTTTGAAGCTACTCATTAAACGGTTATCAAGCTCTCCATTTAGACCATCGACTGTTTTTTTGCTCAAATCCATTTTTCCAACAAATTCTGGATGTTTCCCATAACCTATTACAACTCCGTCTTGATCGACAATATAAGCATAGCCCGTTTCTTTAAATTTGACATCACTGACTAATTGCGACAAACTATCCAGTCGAATCGTCCCATATACAAAACCAATCAATTCCCCATTTTCCAAGACAGGTCTAGCTAGTACAGTAATCAATTGACCCGTAGTACCTGAAATAGAAGGACCTGACATATATGGTTTTTTTGTTTCACGCACTTTTTTAATATAATCTCGATCCCCGCGCTCCATGATCTGTCCAGTTTCATTAATTGCCTTACCAGACAAATCGGTATAACAAATCATGTCAAAACCACTGCTCCGCTGCTTCGCCGCCGCTAAAATCTGCACTTTTGCAGCATTATCCCCGTTAGACAAGGCCTTAACCGATGCCAATTCATCGAGGCGAATCATTTTTTCACTGATATTTTTATCAAGCTGGACTGCGATCTGGCTGCCAATACCATGAGCGATTTCATCCGCATCACTAAGTAATGTCTTATGTGAAATATAATAACTTATACCCGATAATACAACAAACCCTACTATAAACAAAGGCATTAAAACAACCATAAATTTGGTACTAACATTTTCAAACTGCATTTTTGACCCCACACTTCATTTTCTTTCATGGCAAATTCAATAAAATAGAAACTATTGCAATGATATATTAATTTCGATTTGATGTCCGCTTAAATCCATATCAATCACTAAATATTGTTCACTACTGATTTTAACTGCAAAATTATGTCCAACCGACAAACTCGGTGTAGAGATATCTACATCAAACCCCAATGTTGCCAGGTTCGTCGCTGCATTGGCTGTAAGCATATTGGACAGCTCCGATATAGCACTTTGTGCCATATCATTAAATTCCTCGACAGGCATGCCCATCATCATTGTGGAAGCAATGTATTTTGCCGTTTCTTCTGACATATTATACGCAACATTACCACGAATCTGTTTTGTAAAACCAACTAAAACTGTAACACCCAAACTTTGCGCTGATTTATCCTTCATAGATACTTTTTTTCTAGTAATATCTTGAAAACCAATTTGTGGCATCACCGTCATAAAAGCATCTATAAACGGATTTACAAATTTTGCATCCATTTTCTTATTCTCCCTCCGCAAAACCAATATTCATTTTGAAATCGCCTAAGCGCGTACTCGCTGTAATATTAAAAGAAGTAAGCTTAGGATTCACAATACGGATTCTTTGTCCACAAATCGTTCCCGGAGGAGTAATTCGCATTTCTTTATCTTTACAGATATCATTGATCATCGATACACTTCGTCCCACAATGATATTCGCTGATTCCTCCACACTATCACTCGCTTCCTCTTCCGACAGTTCTTCTTCTTCACCCATCCCCAGCATAATTTTCGAATACCGATTCATCGTTTGTATATCCATGTGTAAGATAGCACGCCCCATGGGAACACCTGTCAAGCCAATAATAACGGCAATACCATTCACATCGAGAAAATCATTTTTATCCAGTTCAAGGTCTACTTTACTATGCAGCCCCGCCAAACTAAATAAATTTTTCTGCAAAACTTTTATAAATGGCTTCACATAGGATTCTCTGAGTACATCTATTGAATTTTCAGTTGATTGACAAATCATCAACAAGGTATCAATCAATTCATTCGCATTAATTGGCTTTTGCAAAAAAGAATTAATCCCCACATTACGACCACGCATCATCAAACTTGCATCTTTCATTGCACTAATCATCACTATTTTGGCGCGGGGATTGATTTCTAAAATTTTCCGACTGCACTCAATGCCATCCCCATCTGGTAAATTCATATCCATAGTGACAACATCAGGATTGAGCGAACGATATTTTTCTACAGCCTCCATGCTGGTTTTGGCACAATCACAAATTTGAAACATTGTTCTTGACAACACACTTGCCATCATAATTCGACTGACTTTCGAATCGTCAACTACCAGAACCTGAATTTTTTCCATTAAAACTCACCTTCTTCTACTTATATTCCTACTTATCCCACTTACATGTAAAATTAAACATTACACAAAAAATCCCTGCATAGAAACAGTCTTTTTCAGCATAAAGCAAAACATAAAGCAATGCACAGAATTATAAGAACGTATACAAAAAAAAGCTCTCTCAAAATAGATTCTATAAAATCTATTTTGAAAAAGCCTCTTTCTGGTTTGTACACAAAGTAATCAATCGATTACTTTTCATCCATAATAGCTTGATCACCCTCTTCGCCAGTACGAATACGAACAGCATTCTCTACATCATAGATAAAAATTTTTCCATCCCCAGGTTCTCCTGTTTTTAAAACTTTTTGCGCCGCATCAAGCACCGCTTGCACTGGGACTTCGCAAATTACCGTTTCAATTTTCACTTTCGGTACAAGATTAATAGAATATTCACGACCTCGATATACTTCCTTATGCCCTTTTTGTAAACCACAGCCATATACCTGACTGACCGTCATGCCTTGAACACCAATTTCATTCAAAGCCTCTTTGAGTTCTTCTAACTTATTAGGTCTTGTAACAATATCAATTTTAGTCAATTTTCGCATATGCCCCACTCCTTTTTTATATTATAACAAACTATGAATTGAAGTCCAATTAAAAAATTAAGCCATTCTTTTAGATATAGAGAAGGAGGGGATATGCCCCTCCCTTTGATCACTCCATATAAAAGATCGAAAACCTTATTTTATATCCGATGGTCTTTGCAAATTCTGCTGTATAGCCATAGATGAACCATCAGCTGTATCAAAGAAAGAACTACCAGCAACAAAAGACTGTGCATAACCTCTTTCACCATGTTCGGATAAATCAAGACCTGAAACTTCTTCATCTTCATCCACTCTAACCTTCATAAAGAGACCTACAATCTTAATTAACACAAAAGAACCAACGATTGCCAGTACATAAGCAACCACAATCGAAATAAGCTGTGCAACGATAAGATCGGAACTGCCATAGAATAGACCATCTGCACCGGCTGGATTCACTTTAGTCGTCGCCCAAAGCCCAGTAGCAATAGCGCCCCATGTACCACCAATACCATGAACCCCAAAAGCATCTAATGAATCATCATAACCGAGTTTTGCCTTAACAATGGCAACAGCGAAATAACATACAACACCGCCAACTAAACCAATAATAACAGCTGGAAGCGGTTCAACAAAACCTGCGGCCGGAGTGATAGCCACCAAACCCGCTATACAGCCACTGACTGCCCCCAAAATAGTCGGTTTACCATTATGAAACCATTCAGCCACTACCCAAGAAAGCGTTGCAGCAGCAGCTGCTGCTTGGGTTGTAACAAATGCATTGGCAGCCAGTGCATTTGCGCCTAGAGCACTGCCGGCATTAAAACCAAACCAGCCAAACCAAAGCAGTGAAGCCCCCAGAACCGTCATTGGTAAATGATGTGGCAGCATTGGTGATTTACCATAACCACGTCTTTTACCGAGCATCAAACAAATCGTAAGTCCCGATACCCCTGAAAGAATATGAATAACCAGTCCGCCAGCAAAATCAAGAGCTCCCAGCGATGCAAGAAAACCGCCGCCCCATACCCAATGTGCCATTGGATTATAAATAAAGATAGCCCAAAGAAGAATAAACATAACAAATGCTGGAAATCTCATACGTTCAGCAAATGCCCCCGTAATAAGTGCTGGTGTAATGACTGCAAACATACATTGGAACGCAACAAATGCCAATTCAGGAATCGTCCCATTCGCTAAAACATTAAGACCTACACCGGCAAGACCGATTTTATCAAAATTACCAATAAATCCGTTAACATCTGTACCAAAAGCCATTGTATAACCAATTAAGATCCATTCAACTGAAATAAGTGCAACAATAAAGAAACTCTGCATAATCGTACCTAATACATTTTTACTTCTAACCATACCACCATAAAAGAACGCTAATCCTGGTGTCATAACAAAAACTAATGCAGCACTGATAAGTACCCATGCTGTATCCCCTGTATCAATTGTTGCAGCTGCTGCATCGTCTGCTGCTAAAGCAACAGGAGCGGTAAGAACCACCAACATTAATGTCGCCAATATCGTCGACCATATCTTCCTCATTTAAAACCACCCTTTCTTTTTTGAAAAAATAATAAAAGAAAAAACGCCTTATTTCATCACATAATCTTTTGATTATCTAACAAAACAAGACGCCTTTGTCTTTATAACTGACCAATATGAACTTGAAAATCACGGTTCCTCCTTTGTCATCAAAAATGATTAAAACAGAAAAAGCCTCCTCAAAGTAAATCTCTGCGAAGGCTTCATTGCCTAAAACATTTTGTTGATGTTGTTATTATATACATATCAAGGTTTAATGTCAATATCAGAAAAAATTGTATACATGTATACGCAATAATCCTAAAAGCAAACGATATTTATGTGCAGTATGAATGGTAAGGAGAATTAGCGAAAAAACAAATTAAAAAAACTTATCTCTTATTTTCTTCTAAGCGTTTTAAAATAGTTCTGGCAACATAAATACCACTGGCTCCAGCCTGTGATAAACCACGGGTCACACCCGCACCATCACCAATTGCAAAAATATTTTTAAGTTTCGTTTCAAGCTCTGGCGAAAGCTTCAATCTTGAACTATAAAATTTAACTTCAACACCATAAAGAAGCGTATCATCATTCGCCGTTCCCGGTGCAATATGATTTAGTGCCTGGATCATTTCAATAATATTGTCAAGATGTCGTTTCGGCAACACAAGGCTCAGATCACCTGGCGTCGCTTTTAAGGTCGGCTTCGTAAAACTTTTGCTTAAACGATGTTCATTCGTCCGCCTACCTTTTAGTAGATCACCAAATCGCTGCACGATAATACCACCGCCCAGCATGTTTGAAAAGGATGCAATCCGTTTTCCATATTGATGCGGTTCATTAAACGGCTCTGTAAAGCGATTGCTTACTAATAAAGCAAAATTGGTATTTTTACTATGAAGTTTTGGATCACTATACGAATGCCCATTCACCGTCATGATACCATCGGTATTTTCCATCACCACATGGCCTTGAGGATTCATACAGAATGTCCTCACCAGATCGCCATATTGCTTGGTGCGATAAACGAGCTTTGCTTCATACACCTCATCGGTTATATGATTAAACACTTCCTCTGGCACCTCAACCCGCACGCCAACATCGACTTGATTATTCAAAAGCTCGAGCTTCAAGCGTTTGCATTCATCCGTAAACCACTCCGATCCAGCACGTCCCGGTGCCGCAATCAGATAAGTCGCTTCAATGATGTCACCATTTTCAAGCGTCACTCTGCACTGCCCATCAATCCTGGAAAAAGAATGAACGGAACACTCAAACAAGAATTCTACCTTATCCTTTAAATATTCGTACGTTTGCTCCAGCATCTTTAGATTATTTTCCGTGCCCAAATGTCTAACTTGTGCATCGAGCAGATGTAAATCATAAGCAAGTGCTTTTTGCCCCAAAGAACTATTTTTTGTACTAAAAACTTTTGTTGGCGCACCATGTCGCAAATTAATTTGATCAACGTAATCAATCAATTCCAAAACTTTATCATCAGGCAAATAGTCATTGAGCCATCCACCAAACTTAGTCGTAAAATTATATTTTCCATCAGAATACGCACCAGCACCACCAAACCCACGCATAATACTGCAAGGTTTACAATTAATACACGTTTCTACCTTTTTTTCTGCAATAGGACATTTACGTTGGTAAATGTCTTTACCAGTTTCCACAACAACCACTTTAAGTGTTGGATTTTTGGTAATCAATTCATAGGCGGCAAAACTTCCCGCAGGACCGGCTCCAATAATTGCTACATCATAATGCTGCTCCATTTTATCAACCCCTTAGCTTTTCACGTTCCACCTTGTATTATATCGTATAAAACAAGTCGTATCCAT
>Ga0302210_10000951_pt1 | contig 12692 bp, 10 predicted proteins | sample II_Fen_E3_2_FD_198793 | JGI IMG/M metagenome (GOLD analysis project Ga0302210, IMG submission 198793) | Peat permafrost microbial communities from Stordalen Mire near Abisko, Sweden - II_Fen_E3_2 | ecosystem: Environmental > Terrestrial > Soil > Wetlands > Permafrost | place: Sweden: Abisko... | reverse complement strand
CAGAAGAACCTCTTTTAATGTAGGTGTTCTTTTTGATACTCCTATTGGATTTAATGACAAGCTGAGCTTGCAGTCGGGATTGCTGCTTACTAATAAAGGATTCGAGAAGGATGGGTATGAAAACTCGAAATCGGCTAAATGGACTTGTAGTGCAATGTATTTGGAGGTTCCTGTTTTGCTTGTATGTCATTTTCCACTCAATGAAAATGCCCAATGCTTGGTAAATGCAGGTCCCTATTTTGCCTATGGGATAGATGGCGATATTACTTACGGAAGCACCCCTTCGTGGGAGAATTATTCTTCAACGCAGAAAACTAAAACATTTGCTGGCGATGGCTATGGCTTTAATCGATTTGACTTTGGTATCTCTTTTGGTACAGGATTGGCTTACAAAAGAATCTATTTTGGTATTCAAGCGGACTTAGGATTAGTTGACGTAAAGTCACCGAAATACGATACGTTGCATGGTACAGCAGGAATAACCGCAAAGAATAGAACCATTTCTTTAAATGTGAGTTATAAGCTCTGAAATTAGGAGGTCTCTATTTAGGATACTTTTTTGAATAAAAGAGTTTAAAAAAGCAGAAACTATTTGCCTAACAATATATTTCTGTAAATTTGTCCACAATTTCAGTGTGATAATACCTTATGAATCTTATATAAACAACATGAAAGTAATTAAATGCCTTTTATTTTTCTTAGTGATGACAAGCGGCCTATCTCTGCATGCCCAGTACAAATTTGAAAATATTCTTTATGGAGCGGCTTACTATGATGAGTACAATCCGACGGAGCGATTGGATGAGGATATTCGGATGATGAAGGATTGTGGATTGACGGTGGTTCGTGTTGGTGAATCTTCATGGGGCTTGTTTGAACCTCGTGAGGGCGTTTTTGAATTTGAATGGATGGATCGCATCTTGAACAAGCTGAATGCAGCGGGTATAAAGGTTATTTTGGGTACTCCGACTTATTCTATTCCTGCTTGGATGGCTGAACGGCATCCGGAAGTGCTGGCTCAATATACTGAGGGTAGGCAGAGCTCTTATGGTATTCGTCAGAATATGGATATTACTAACCCGACGTATCGTTTTTACAGTGAGCGTATTATACGCAAAATGATGGAACGTTATGCAAAGAATCCTGCGATTATAGGTTATCAGGTAGATAATGAATGTGAAGCACGGGGGATTAACAACCACGATTACTTTGATGGCTTTCGTAACTATTTAAAGGATAAGTATAAAGATTTACAGACTTTGAATAAGGTTTGGGGATTGAACTATTGGGGCATGAATATTAATACTTGGGAAGATCTTTATCCGCGGGATGGGGCAACGAGTACGGCCTATAAAAATGAATGGGAACGCTGGAATCGTAAGTCTGTAGCTGATTTCTTAAACTGGCAAGCAACTATTGTCAATGAGTATAAACGCAAAGATCAGTTTGTTACACATTGCTTTATGACGGCTTTCCATAATGTGGATCAGGTGGAAAGTTTCAAGCAAATGCAGTATCCGGCAATCAATATTTATCACGATGTGCAAGACTCACAAGATGGTCAATCGATTGCTTATGGAGGCGACTTTATGCGTTCTGTGGCAGGTGGTAATTACATTGTAACGGAGACGAATGCACAAGGTACCGGATGGGATTCTAAGTATCAACGTCCACCGTATGATGGTCAGCTTCGTCAAAATGTATACAGCCATTTAGCTTCGGGTTCCAATATGGTTGAGTATTGGCACTGGTCCACGTTGCATTATGGTCAGGAAACTTACTGGAAGGGATTGCTAGGGCATGATCAGCAGCCTAATCGTGTTTACGATGAATTCAAAGCGACGGCTCAGGAACTCAAAAAGATTGGTAAAGAGCTCGTAAATCTGAAGAAGGAGAATAAGGTGGGTGTTCTTTATAGTCACGATTCCTATTTTGGCTTACGCTTTATGCCTTATAAAAATGGAGATAACTATCCTATCGACTTAGTTTATGATGCTCTTTATCGACAGAATATTGAGACGGATATCATTCCTTGTGATAAAAAGATTGATTTCAGTCGATACAAGATGTTGGTAATTCCTCCTTTGTACATTGCTTCGGATTCACTTTTAAATGCAATTAGCGATTTTGTAAAGAATGGTGGAGAGGTTGTGATGCTTTATAAGAGTGGTTTCTGCAATGAGGAATCTACGGTGCGCAATGTGCTAGCTCCCGGTCCGCTGCGCTCTGCGTGTGGATTTCATTATCAGGAGTTTTCTTACATAAACTCAATGGAGTTGAAAGATAATGCTTTTGATCTGAAAGAGAAGAAGGCAGTTAGTACTTGGATGGAATTTTTGATTCCGGAGACAGCCAAACCTTTGGCGTACGTTGATCATCCTTTCTTTGGCAAATGGCCGTGTATCACTGAGAATGCTTTTGGGAAAGGGCATTTGATATATGTGGCTACAGTGCCAACCGGAGAACTGATGCAGAAGTTGGTGGCTCGTGCGGCTGATAGAGCTCAACTAGACACTCCTGCCTTGAAATATTCTTTCCCTTTGATTATTCGTTCGGGCGTAAATGAGAAAGGAAATAAGATTCATTATGTTTTCAATTATAGTGCCGATAAGACATCAATAGCTTCTCCTGCTAAAGGCAAAGACTTGCTTTCCGGCAAGAGCTTCTCTACGGATGACGAGATTGCTTTGGATGCGTGGGGAGTGGCTATTATAGAAGAGTAGATTTGAGAAAAAAGTATAAGAAGTTCCACAATCTATTTTGTGGAACTTCTTCTTTTTCTATAGCCATTGATTAAATTTCTTTATATACCAGCTTTTTACAAGTTGAGTTAGTATGCAATAACAAGACAAAATGCCGATGAGGAATGGGAAATAGATTAAAGGTAATGGCTGTAGTTGTAGCGCAGTTGCAAGTGGTGAAAATGGAATTAAAATTCCGAGAACCATTATTAATGATGTCAAAGCTATAACTGGTGCTTTAGCCCAACTTTGTATAAATGGGATTTTGCGGGTTCGTATCATATGAACAATAAGCGTCTGCGATAATAAGCCTTCAATAAACCAACCCGACTGAAACAAACCTTGATGCTCAGGTGAATTGGCTTTGAAAAAGAAAAACATCAAGGCAAAAGTTGCATAATCAAAAATGGAACTGATTGGTCCAATGAAGAGCATAAATTTGGATATACCTGAAGCATTCCACTTTTTGGGCTTTTCAATAAAATCGTCATCCATACTATCCCATGGTATCGAAGTTTGTGAGATGTCGTACAGCAAATTTTGCATAAGAATTTGTACCGGTAACATCGGAAGGAATGGAAGAAAAGCACTGGCTCCTAACATGCTGAACATATTACCGAAGTTACTGCTGGCTGTCATTTTAATATATTTAATGATGTTGCCGAAAGTTCTTCGTCCATAAATTACACCTTTGCGTAATACCATTAAATCTTTTTCTAATAAGATAATGTCTGCACTTTCTTTTGCAATATCTACTGCTGTATCAACGGATATTCCAACATCGGCAACTTTTAAAGCTGCCGCATCGTTAATGCCATCACCCATGAAGCCAACAGTATGCCCCATTGTTTGTAGCACTTTTACAACTCTAGATTTTTGAATGGGACTGAGTTTCGCCAAAATTGCAATGTTTCTGACTTTTGACTGTAATTCTTCATCAGTCATTTTATCTAAATCGCTACCGAGCAAAATGTTGGTATATGATATACCCACATCACGACAGATCTTTTTAGTTACAATCTCATTATCGCCCGTTAGAATCTTAATGCTAATACCTAACTTTTGCAATGCTGCAATAGCCAGAACTGCTGATGGTTTTGCAGGGTCAAGGAATCCAATAAATCCGGTAAGCACCAACTCTTTTTCATCATCTACAGAATATGTTAATGCTCTATCATCAAATTCTTTTATGGCTACTAGAAGTACACGCAACCCTTCTTTATTTAATTTTCTGGACGTTTCTAAAATAAGATTCCGAACTTTCTCATCTATTGGAATTATTTTATCTGCTTCAATATGTAGCTCTTTATCTTCTCCCGGCTCAAAAGCATGGGTACATAAATCGAGCATTTCTTCTACTGCACCTTTACAGACTAACAAATGTTTACCGTTAGTCTGCTTTAAAATTACAGACATTCTTCTGCGTTGAAAGTCGAAGGGAATTTCGTCAACTTTCGAAAAAGATTCCTCTACTTTTAAATAATCATGCAATTCCACATGTTCCAGTACGGCTAAGTCTAATAAGTTCTTTAGCCCTGTTTGATGATAACTATTGAGATAAGCCCATTTTAACACTTCTTCATCGGTATCGCCAAAAATATTAAGATGCCTTTCCAATACAATTTTGTCCATTGTAAGAGTGCCTGTTTTATCGGTGCAAAGCATATCCATAGCACCAATATTTTGAATTGCACTCAAGCGTTTTACGATTACTTTCCGTTTGCTCATGCTCACTGCACCTTTGGCAAGATTGGCAGTCACTATCATTGGTAGCATTTCTGGAGTTAAGCCTATTGCAATGGCTACTGCAAAGAGTAATGCTTCTAACCAGTTGCCTTTTACTAAACCGTTAATGAGAAAAACCAGCGGCACCATTATTAGCATAAACGTGATAAGAAGGTAGCTTACTTTCTTAATACCTTTATCGAAACTCGTTTCTGCTCGTTTCCCTACAATGGATTTGCTTAGTGAACCAAAATAAGTTTGACTGCCAGTGTTAGCTATGATGGCACTGGCTGTACCGCTTACCACATTTGTTCCCATAAAGCAGATGTTATCTAACTCAAGAGGGGATTTATTCGTAATGTCATTAACATTACTTTTTTTTTCAACGGGTAGTGACTCACCCGTGAGCATAGATTGAACAACAAATAAGTCTTTCGACTGTATGATGCGGCAATCAGCAGGAATCATATCGCCGGCGGAAAGAAAAATAATATCGCCCGGAACTAATTCTTTTATGTCTATTTCTGCTTTTCCTGTTCCTTTTCGTAAAACCGTGGCCGTAGTTTTTACCATGCTTTTTAGCTGTTCTGCTGCGCTGTTGCTTCTATATTCTTGAAAGAATCGCAATAGTACACTTGCCATAACCATAATGGCAACCATGACTACGGTTTTAAAATCTTCTTCCCCCGGTTTGGCAAACCATATATCTATAATGAAAGAAATAATAGCTATGATAATTAAAATTCCGATAAAGGGATTGATGAATGCATGCAATAATTGATGGCACCACGAAGGGGCTTTTTCATGATGCACCTCATTTAAGCCAAATGTTTTTAGTTTATCTTCGACTTCATCTATTGATAAGCCTTCGGCATTACTTTCTAGTATTGAATAAAAGGTACCGCTATCATTGCGACTTGCTGCTTTTAGTCTTGATGCAGCATCTTCATTAAAATTATTAGTAGTACCTTTGGTGAATGTGCTATTCTTTTTCCCTTTGATAAATATTCTCATTTCAGAATATAGTTGTTGAGTTATTGAAGAAAGATGATTTTTTCGTTTCACACGAATTTGTAACGGATATTTGGTTCAACAATTTATTTGTTGAAGAAGCAATTGAATACTTTGAATAGTCCTAAGAATAAGGAGCTATTAATTGATTGGCAGCAATAACAAATTTGTGGCTGCTATTAAAAGAGTTTCTACCGATTGTACGGCTGAAATAAAATGTGGTAAGTGATATCATATGTACCTTCTTGCTTTTAGAATATGGCAAGGGGTAAACACACAAAGGAGGCCTTGCTATATCAGGTTTATAATAAAAATACTCGCAGGGCCTTCGTCCATTTCTTTATAATATTTTGTTTGCGGTGCAAAGATAGCTCTTTTTTTTTATATAAAAAAGGCAAACAGATAAATTTAGCATATCCTACTTGTCACTGAGGTAAACTTGGGGATCAGATTAACCTTATTTTTAAAGAGCTTTATTTCAAAATAGATGGCATATCTAATTTCTCTCTGGCAAATTAACTAAAGCAAAAAGGTTTCATAATAATATATTATGAAACCTTTTTGCTTTGTGTGATCCGCTTGGGGTTCGAACCCAAGACCCCAACATTAAAAGTGTTGTGCTCTACCAGCTGAGCTAGCGAATCGTCTTATTTTTAATTGCGGTGCAAAGATACGGGGAATATTTGGACTAACCAAATGTTTTGCCGAAAAAATGCCATCTTTTAGTAAAAAAACTATTTTTCAGCAGCTTTTTCTTCATTTTTGCCTTCTGAATGCTCTTCTTTTGTTTCTTTAGGAGTTTCTATATCAATGAAATCGAATAGGGGGTTCCTTTTGGAATAGTAGTCTGTTTTTTGATCCTCTGAGATGCGATAGCGTCGATAATAGGAAACGAGTAGTGTAGTGATGGGTAGCGCGATGATCATGCCTATAATGCCGAGTAAGGTTCCCCAGATGGAGAGTGATAAGAGGATAATAGCAGGATTAAGTCCGGTTATCCGACCCATGATATTGGGAACTAAAATGAAATTCTCGATTAATTCTACTGTCGCGAATACAGCTAAAACGGATAATAGGGGAATCCATAGATTATCACCCGTATATGCACATTTAAGAAAGGTTAGAAAGAGAGTAGGGATGAGCGCGAACACTTTCATATATGGAATTAAAGTAAGAATTCCGACTAGCATGCCCATTGCAATAGCCATAGGCAAACCTATAATGAGAAAGCCGGTAGTGGAAAAAATAGCTCCGAGCAGTGCGACCAAGGCTTGACCACGGAAATATCGATTCATAGAGGTTGCTACATCGTTCACAATTTGCTGTATTGGCTGTTGATAATGTGTGGGAAGTAAATTTACCCATCCGCCGGATAGTGCTTCGTAGTCTAGTAGGATAAAAAAGGTATAAAGTAAGATCATTCCCAAACTAACAACCTGAAAGATAAGGTCAATTGATTGACCGAGCATGGTGAAAAAGCGTGGGAGAATCGTTTTTGCGGCATTCGTTATGTTCTCTTGGCTAAAGAGTCCTTTTAGTTGTACGGCACTTATGTTTTTTATTATAAAATTATGTATGGCTTCGGGAAGTGATACCGTGTGGGTATTCCCTGAAAGATACGTCGCTAGCAGAGTTTGAGCCTTATCTAGCTCATCGAACATGGGTGGAATCACGATTTCGTAGATGCCCCAAAATAAAAGGACTAATAAAATTAAAGTGAGAAGAATTGATAACACGCGCTTGGGAATGTGCAGCTTTCGCTCAAAGAAGTGCATCATCGGGTAGAGCATATAAGCTAACAGGCATGCTACGCAGAAAGGTAGGAGCACAGCACTCAATAAATCTAGCAAGAAGAAGAGCCCTACAATCAAGGCTATCGTAAAGAGGACGCGTGCGAAGCGGTCGAAAGTGATAGTTTTCATATTATTTATTTTGAGGAGGTTACTTTATTATAACAATCGCGGCAGAGGGGTTCGTATTCTCCGGTTTCGCCCAATAGGATGCGCTTTTCGCCTTTTACCAGTCGATGTGAAGCGTACGCTAAGTTTCCGCAGCGAACGCAAATGGCATGTACTTTTGTCACTTCGTCGGCGATGGCACAGAGCATTGGCATTGGCCCGAAAGGTTCTCCTTTAAAATCCATGTCAAGGCCTGCTATAATAACGCGAATACCTTGATTAGCTAATCGGCGGCATACGTCAACGATACCGTCGTCAAAAAATTGTGCTTCATCAATTCCTACTACGTCAATATCCGAAGAGAGTAATTCAATGCTCCCTGAGCTATCAATAGGAGTGGAGGCAATGGAGTTGCTATCGTGTGAAACAACTTCTGCCTCAGAGTAACGTACATCAATAGCCGGTTTAAATATTTCTACCTTCTGGCGGGCAAATTGAGCACGCTTGAGGCGGCGGATTAGTTCCTCTGTTTTACCTGAAAACATGGACCCACATACTACTTCGATGCGTCCACTACGTTTGTTGATGGGGATGTGTTCTTCGAAAATCATCATTCTCTATCTCTCTGAATAATCTGTAAATAGCATTAATGCAGACAAAAATACTGTTTTTTTTGCGAAGTTACTGCATTTTATTTCTATATTTGCAAAAAAAAGTTGAGTGGCCATTAGAAGAGCCGCAAAGAGATCTATGGGAAAACTCTATATTGTACCCACTCCTGTGGGAAACTTGGAAGATATCACCTTTCGTGCGTTGCGTGTATTGAAAGAGTGTGATTTGATTCTCGCTGAGGACACACGTACCTCTGGTATCTTGCTGAAGCATTTTGATATAAAGAAACCGTTGATGGCTCATCATAAATTCAACGAGCATCAGATGGTAGAGCAGGTGGCTCGCCGTGTGGAGGCGGGTGAAGTGATTGCTCTCATTAGTGATGCGGGTACTCCTTGTATTAGTGATCCGGGTTTTATGGCTGTGCGAGAATGCGTACGTTGCGGATTGACAGTAGAGTGCTTGCCTGGTGCTACGGCTTTTGTACCGGCACTGGTTAATTCAGCTTTACCTTGTGAACGCTTTTCTTTTGAAGGTTTCTTGCCTCAAAAGAAGGGCCGTCAGAGTAAACTCCTTGCTTTACAGACGGAGGAGCGTACTATGATTTTCTACGAATCACCGCGTAGGGTGGTGAAAACGTTGACTCAGTTTGCAGAGATTTTCGGTGCACAGAGGCAAGTGTCTTTAACACGTGAAATTTCGAAACTGTATGAAGAAACATGTCGTGGCACTATTTCTGAAATGATTACTCATTTTACGGAGATTGAACCGCGAGGCGAATTTGTAATAGTTCTTGCCGGGTGTGATGGTGCTTTGCTCGGAGGATCTATAGAGTCTTCGGAAGAAGATTTAGAACTTGAACCTGAAGAGGTGCTCCGTTTAGCACGGAGAAGCAAAAAACATCGTGAATAATTCTCTTTTGATTTATCACTTATAATTAACTTAAATAGAACCATAATGAAAAAGATTCTTTTCTACTGTGCAGGATTGCTACTTTTAGCTTCCTGTAACCAAAACGCAAAGACAGAAAATAATGCGTTGAAAGCGAAAAATGATTCTTTGCAGACACAGCTTGCCAAGAATCAAAGTGATATGGATGGAGTACTAGGCCTTTTCAGTGAAGTACAAGAAGGCTTTAGTTTAATCAATCAAGCTGAAGGCCGTATTAATGTATCACGTACTAGCAGTGCTGAAAACCGTCAAGCAGCAAAGGCACAGATACAGGAGGATATGCAGTTTATTGTCAATACGATGAAGTCGAATAAAAATCGTATTTCAGAATTACAGCATAAACTCAATTCAGGACAAATTAAGAGCGTCGAACTTCAGAAAACGTTGACCACTTTGCAAAATGAACTTGTGCAGAAAAATCAACAATTAGGTGAGATGCAGGCACAACTTGAGGAGCGTAACATTGTAATTGAAGGACTTTCAAAAGATGTATCTTCATTGAACTCGGATGTAACCGAACTTGCCAGTCAGAATGAACACAAGGCGAAGATTGTAGCTGATCAGGATAAAAATTTGAACACGGCTTGGTTTGTGTTTGGTACGAAGAATGAACTGAAAGAGAAACGTATTTTAGAAGGTAACGAAGTGCTGAAAGGTAACTACGACAAAAATTACTTTACTAGAGTGGATATCCGTACGCTCAACTCAATTTCATTGTTGAGTAAGAAGGCTAAGGTACTTACTTCTCATCCCTCAAATAGCTATGAGCTTGTAAAAGGTGGTGATAAGATGTTGACGCTTAAAATTACTGATCCGACTAAGTTCTGGAGTGTTTCAAAATATCTAGTAGTACGCGTGTGGTAAAAACAGCTTCTGGTGCTATACGGCGCTATGATTCTTTATTTTTTGATCTCGACGATACGCTCTGGAATACGGCCTACAATTCACGGCAGAGTTTCTTGGAGACGTTCGTCGAGTTCGACTTTGCTCGGTATTTCTCTTCTTTCGATGAATTTTATTCGATTTATACGGTAGAAAATGAACGCCTTTGGGATGACTATGCTCATGGACTAATTGAGAAGGATGCGTTGAATTTTCGCCGTTTTGCATATCCTTTAGAGCAGGTGGGCTTCTCATCGGGCGAGGTGGCTGAACTAGTTCCCGTATATTCGAAATTTTTCTTTCAGTTAATACCAACTAAAAAGAGCATTCTTCCAGATGCGATAGAGGTATTGACTGAATTGAAAGATCGTGGATATCGCCTTTTTATATTGAGTAACGGTTTTCGTGAGTTACAGGAGCAAAAATTGACTTCTTCAGGCCTTTCCCCTTTCTTCGAAAAGGTCGTTTTGAGTGAAGATATTGCGGTGCAGAAACCTGATGCACGGCTTTATCATTTTGCGTTGAGTGCTACGCAAAACAATCCCTCTTCGGTGGCTATGATTGGGGATAATTTCTATACTGATATATTAGGTGCTCATGATGCAGGGTGGGATCAATATTATTTTAATCCACCTACTAGTCCATGGGCAGGGAAGCATCTTCGTGAAGATTTCCCTTTCCGCCCTACTGCAGAAGTTGCTTCTTTGAAAGAATTGCTTACTATATTTTAAAAGAAGGCGCGTCGAACATATTATTTTTGATGCGCCTTCTTTTATTATTTGGCTGTAGAGCAAGTATCGCTACAATCGCTGCAACTTCCTGAGCAAATGTTAGCATTCTGCAATGCGTCTTTGGTGGTGTAGGGCATAAGCTTTTGTGAACGATAGAGTGCAAGGTTATGCGCTAAATCGGTTCCTTCACTTTTATAGACTTGAATTCCGTTCTCAACGAATAAATTTAATGCAAGAAGTTGAATTTGAGGGGCTAGCACATTCCCAATATCTAGCTCTTTCATTCGTTTGGCAATTTTTGTTCCGTGAGGAATGAGACTACTCCACGATGTAAAAGTACAAGCTTCGCTTAGAGTGGCTATAGATGGATCGAATAAACAGACATTAGGGGTTTTACTAAAGCCCTCGGCGATGCAATTTTTATCGTAAACAGGTACAATGAGTTTCATGATCTTCTATTATTAGTCCGTTTTTTATTTTAATAATTTCGGTAGCCATGCGTTTCGCTTCAAGCAAATCGTGAGTGACCATAATGCTGGTAGCAGAAAGATATTGATGGGCTTTTAATATTTCGTTTTGCAAGAGATCGCGCATCTCTTGATCGATGGAAGAAAGAGGTTCGTCTAGCAATAGGATTTGTGGAGAAGAAGCGAGGGCTCGGGCTAGTGCGACGCGTTGTTTCTGCCCTCCTGATAATTTAGAGGGTTTTTGTTGAGCTAGTTTGTCCATACCAAAAATGTGTAGCAGCTCTTTTATTTTTGCTTTTTCTTTTTTCTTCTGTGCAAAAGCTATATTTTCTTCTACACTCATGTTGGGAAATAGAGCCGACTCTTGAAACATATAGCCAATACTTCGTTGCTGAGGCTTATAATTTATTTTCTTTTGAGAATCGAACCATACTTCATCTCCTATTTTAATAATCCCTTCATCGGGTGTGGTTAATCCGGCTAACATCCGTAAAAGAGTTGTTTTTCCAGAACCGGAGTGCCCGACTAGGCAAATGAAACTGCCTCCTGAGATTTCTTTCTCAATGTGTAGCGTCCGCTCCCCTTCGGAAGTGACCATTTTACATTTTAGGTCAATATATATAGAGGGTATCATGTCTTTTAATTTGTTTTTTTGTGAATACTATAAACAATACTCAATACTATAAATGATACTATAAACAGAACCAATGCATATTGGTTGGCTTCTTTATAGTTTAATGCTTGTACTTCGTCGTATAAGGCGATTGAAGCAACTCTGGTGGCACCAGGCATGTTCCCTCCTACCATAAGTACAATACCGAATTCTCCTACAGTATGCGCAAAAGTCATTGTGGTAGCAATGATAATGCTTCCACGAATGTTAGGAAGTAGTACTTTTAAAAAAGTAGTTAGCCGTGATTTCCCCATTGTATAAGCTGCTTCCTTGAGATTCGGCGATAAAGCCATAAGTCCATTTTGAAGTGGTTGAATCATGAATGGTAGTGAACAAAGAATACTAGCTATAAGTATTCCGCCGAAGCTAAAAGCTAAACGAATATTGAACCACTGTTCCATCATTTTTCCGAACCAATTTTGTGGGCTATATGCAACAAGAATATAAAAGCCTATCACAGTGGGAGGAAGTACCATTGGCATTGAAATCAATGCTTCTATTATTGCTTTCAATCGAAATTTAGAAAAAGCCAAAAAATAAGCAATAGGGAGTCCCACTAGAAATAAGATAAGTGTAGTCCAGAAGGCTAACTTTCCTGTGGTTATTAATGTTTGTATGAAGTCACTGTTCATAAAATATTCTGCGTTATAAGGAGAAAAGATATCGCTTCTTAAGATGAAACAATTCTGTGGGAATTTCCTTTATGGATACTGAGTAACTCGGATTCAGATAATGCTCGTTTTAGGATACTGGATTTATGTTTTATCTCAGAGAGTATTTCTAAACTCTCTTTGTCTGTCAATTCGTATCCTTGGGCTGAGAAAAAGTTGCAAATAGCAGCTCGTCCGCTATGCTTTCCGAAAATGAATGATTCTTCTTTGCGTCCAACACTTTTTGCATCAATAATTTGATAGGTAGAACGATCGCTAAGCATGCATTGGGTATGTATGCCTGATTCGTGACTGATAGAGAATTTGCCTGTAATGGGCTTCATACTTGAA
>Ga0302210_10000943_pt1 | contig 12715 bp, 12 predicted proteins | sample II_Fen_E3_2_FD_198793 | JGI IMG/M metagenome (GOLD analysis project Ga0302210, IMG submission 198793) | Peat permafrost microbial communities from Stordalen Mire near Abisko, Sweden - II_Fen_E3_2 | ecosystem: Environmental > Terrestrial > Soil > Wetlands > Permafrost | place: Sweden: Abisko... | reverse complement strand
TGGTCAAAGCTTCTACATAGTAAGAGCCAGCAAGTGGATCAATTACGTCAGCTAGTCCGCTTTCACACGCAACAATCTGTTGTGTACGAAGTGCTACCATTACGGAATCTTCCGTAGGAAGAGCTAAAGCTTCATCACGTGAATTTGTATGAAGGGATTGTGTGCCCCCCATTACTGCTGCTGCTGTCTGCAGAGCAACACGAACAATGTTATTATTCGGTTGTTGTGCTGTCAGCATCGAACCAGCTGTCTGGGTATGAACGCGCAGCATCCATGATTTAGGGTTTTTAGCGTTAAAACGTTCTTTCATTACTTTTGCCCATACACGACGGGATGCTCTAAATTTCGCAACTTCTTCGAGCACATTGTTATGCGCATTCCAGAAGAACGAAAGACGTCCAGCAAATGCATCTACATCAAGACCGGCTTTGATTGCCGCTTCGCAGTATGCAATACCATCGGCAATTGTAAAAGCAATTTCCTGGGATGCGGTTGAACCAGCTTCACGAATATGATAACCAGAAATGGAAATTGTATTCCATTTTGGTACATTTTTTGAACAATATGCAAAGATATTTGTAATCAAACGCATGGATGGTCTTGGTGGGAAAATATACGTTCCACGAGCTGAATATTCTTTTAAAATATCATTTTGGATGGTTCCTTTTAATTGATCTGCACTAACACCTTGTTTTTCGCCAACTGCTATGTACATGGCAAGCAGTACCGATGCTGGAGCATTGATTGTCATGGAAGTCGAAACTTTACCAAGATCAATTTTATCAAACAGAAGTTCCATATCTGCTAACGAATCAATAGCAACCCCTACTTTACCAACTTCACCTTCCGATATTTCATCATCGGAGTCATAACCGATCTGCGTTGGTAAGTCAAATGCACAGGAAAGACCTGTAGCACCAGATTCAATCAAATAACGATAACGTTTGTTCGATTCTTCGGCTGTCGAAAAACCTGCATACATACGCATCGTCCAAAAACGACCGCGATACATTGTAGGCTGTACGCCACGCGTGAAAGGATACACCCCTGGGAATCCGATTTCATCGGCATAATCTGTATTTTGAATATCAAGTGGTGTATAAATACGTTGTTTTGGAATATTAGCCCGTTCCGGGAATTTTGCGATTGCTTTTTCTACTTTGGCTTCATAGGCAGCCAAGTCAGCTTTTACTTTATCATTACTCATAATTTTGCCTCCTACCTTATTACTCATTGTACCTATTTATATTAATAAAATATAATACGACGCTTTCCTTAAACTCTATTTAAATCGGCAAGTACTGCTTTTTCATCATTTTCCATGACTTTATTTGGCAGTTTTTTAGTAAGCTCAGCTAAAAATTTTTGATCCGGTTTAAAATAAATTCGACAATTTTCTATCTTGTTTTTTTCCCCAGAAGTCGTATACGCAACGGTCCATACATTCCTCGGATCAAGTGCCGATTGCATCCTATAGGTTCTGCGAAAATTTGTAATATCGATTAATTTAGGCTGATATAAATAGATTCCCATAATGGAATGATTCAAAACTTCATATTTTTTTGTACCCCAGAAACTCCTTTTTATGAAGACTAATGATTCCGCTTCCATTTCACAAATATACTCTGCATTGATACGATTAAATAACACAAATATAAAAAGAGCATCAAAAGCGAATCCAAGCGGCTGAAAAATATGCAGCATAACAAAGTTCATAATATTAACCACCAGCAATACCGTAAAAAATAGTATGCTAACCATCATGACCCATCTATTTTTTTTTGTAGATATGGATATTGATTTTACTACAGCGCTCATATAGTCCACCACTTTCATTTAAGCTTTTTTCGATAAAAGGAGAGTGCGAAATATCTATTTCAGCACTCCCTCGTATATAGATTTTATTAAAGTTCAAGTAACCCGAAGAATACATAACAAAGAAGACCACCAACAACACACATTGAGAAACCCCAAATTAACAATTGGCGAAATAACTTACCCTTATCTTCTTTATCATCTGCACAAGCAATACACATTGCACCAAAAAGTGACAATGGTGAAGTATCAACTAAATGGGAACCAACATCAATTGAAGAAATCATAGCAATGGCATTTCCACCGCCAAGTTGGTCAACCAAACCTGGAACCAGCGGTAAAAACATTGGCATTACTACACCGGAAGAACTTGAAAAAGAAGAAATAAATCCGGTTGCGAACGCCAATACACCGTTTATACTCGTAGTATTGGATACGTTTGCAATGAGACCTACCATCGCATTTAATCCACCAGCTTTATCCATAACATCAATCAAGATCCCCATGCCGCCTACCATAATAATAACCGACCAAGGAACAGCTTTTACAGCCGCTTTACTGTCACCCGCATTTAAAATTAAGAGAACCGACGAAAGCAAGAATGCAATAGCACCTACATTTGTCACCTTACCATTACCAATAAGATCCATGATCATTGGTGTGAAAAATTGTTTCGTCACTGATAGACTCGGTAGAATAACTAAGAGTACAAGGATTGCAATAGAGCCCAAAGTCATCCATTGTTTTTTATCAAAAGGTTCTGGTTTTGGAGCAATATCATCAATACTCAGACTCGAAGTACGTTGATTTCTGACCCAAGTCCACCCGCCCAGTACTAAAAACCCACCGATATTAGCAGCTAACTGAGCAATTTCCGAATTTAAATGAATTTTCCAAGCTAACATATTTAAGTCGCCCATATGCTGACCCATAGCCTCAAGCTGTGGCGCCATTTTAGCAATAAAAGAGTTAGAAATAATTCCACTTGGTGCAATTGGTGAAAATGCCGCACCATTCGCGGCACCAACAACAAGCAGCGTCATCAAAAATGCTTTCATGCCAATACGATTCGCTATAGCCATAACTACAGGCGCCATAAGCGTTACTGTAGCAATATTACCAGGACCAATCGTCGTAATAAGTGTAATTAAGATAAAAATTATTAAAGGAATTAACGCTGTATTGCCCTTAGCCAACCGTATAGCCTTAGCCGTAAGTTTTTCCATTGTTCCATTTGTCGTAGCAATACCAAATAAAAAGGTTACGCCTGTTAATACCATAAACAAATCAACCGGCCAAGCCTGCATGATTTTAACTGCCGAAAGATCTGCAAAAAGAGCACCAATACCGATAGCAAAAGCTATGGCAATAATACCAACATTGAGATCTTCATTATACATAGATATACCAACTACAATTACAATACCAACTAATGAAGCGATAGCTGCGCTAGAGAGTGCTTCCATAGAAGTATTCCTCCTTATATTACAATTCCTAGTATCTATTACATGTTAAAATTCTCCCTTTTATAAAAAACCTGACTACCATTATCTTTCATAGCTTGACATTTTATAACTTAACTTTACTGCATCATTACTCTTCTTCTTCGTCGTCCGAAGCCGGAAAAGCTTTATGTAACAATGTAGTGGCCAACATAAAAACACCAATAACAATAAACATTGTTGGCAGGGCAATAGCCATCATAGTAACCGATTTCAAAACTGCTCCATCCATTTGTAACACCTCACTTTTTATTTTGCAAGCGCCGGTATAAGTGCCAGTACTAAGCCACCAGCAACAACCGAAGCCACCTGTCCAGCTACATTAACACCGATTGCATGCTGGATGATAAAGTTGCTTGGATCTTCTTTCAAAGCCATTTTGGCAATAACACGACCAGACATTGGAAAAGCCGATATGCCGCAGGCACCGATCATTGGATTTATTTTTTCCGTTCTAAATAAGTTTAATAACTTAGCAAATAATACACCGCCCGCAGTATCAAATACAAAGGCAACTGCGCCAAGGCCCATAATCATAGCTACCTGAACCGTTAAAAAATTATCACCTGACATAGTACCACCGATTGTGATACCTAAAAGCAAGGTTACTAAATTTGAAAGTTCATTCTGTGCTGCATTGGAAAGGTTTTCAACAACGCCAGAAACTTTTAGAATGTTCCCAAACATCAAGCTGCCAATCAGTGCAACCGAAATAGGTGCTACAATCCCAGCAATAAGTACAATCATAAGTGGGAACAAAAATTGTGTAGTTTTCGAAACAGCATCTTCTTCCGAATAACCCATTTTTATTTTGCGTTCCGATTCTGTTGTTAAAGCCTTAATAACCGGTGGCTGAATAATTGGTACTAAGGACATATAAGAATATGCTGCCACGGATAATGGCCCGAGGAGTTCTTGAGCAAAACGGCTGGCAACATAAATTGTTGTCGGACCATCCGCTGCACCAATAATACCGATTGAAGCAGCATGTTCAAATGAGAATCCCATCAAAGTTGCCAAAATTGCGGTTCCAAAGATACCAACTTGTGCCGCCGCGGCAAATAGCATTACGATAGGACGCCGAATCAGCGGTGTAAAATCGCACATAGCACCAATGGCAATAAAGATTAAAATAGGAAATAGTTCGTTGGCAATTCCACCTTTATATAAAACCCAGAGAAAACCTTCTTCGCCGACTACCTGAGAAATAGCAGATGAGCTTGGTATATTTGCCAGCAAAGCACCAAAACCGATTGGTAAAAGTAAATTTGGTTCATAATCGCGTTTTACTGCTAAATAAATAAGTAAGGCACTGATCGCCCACATGACTACATGTTTCCATGTAAGACCGATAAAACCCATCAATAACTCATCTAACCAAGGATATTGTAATAGTAAAGACTCCATTGTTCTTCCTCCTTATATCGTATGTAAAATGCAAAATCCAGTATGCCTTACGGCACTTTACTAAATCTCATATTTTAGTTACTTAAGATTACTAGAACCTGTCCTGGTTTTACATTATCACCACCACTTATATTCACTGCTTTGACAGTGCCAGCTAACGGTGCGGAAATTTCATTTTGCATTTTCATTGCTTCTAAAATTAAAAGGACATCGCCTTTTTTAGCTTGATCCCCAACTTTAACATTCACTTTACTGACTTTACCAGGCATTGGTGCGGGAATTGCTGTATCGCCAGCCGCAACCGTTACTTCTGGTTTTGGTGCGGTAGCTTGCGCTGCTACAGGAGCAGGTTGGGGCGCGGCGCTCGAAATTACCGGTGCCACAGGTCCCGTAGTAGACCCGACTCCGATCTTTTCAACTTCCACCGCATAAGAAACACCATTGATTGTGATATTAAGATCCATTTTATTCATATTTAAAAACCTCCTATTTAAGATTTGCGAACCCTATGAGAATCCATTACTTGCTGACGCCCCGCCGTTACCCAAGCATTGCTGATGCGAGTAATTTTAAATGCTGTTTGACCGTATTCTGTTGTCAACATGGCATATGCTGCAGCAGAAATCACAGCGATAAGCTCATTCGACAAACCCGCTGCGGACTTCACAACTGGTAAATCCGTATTTGTTGCAGTCTGCACTTTTTTCTTATTTTGTTTTGCTTTATCCTTACCAAATAAGAATGAAAATAACCCCATATTGGCACCTCCCATTCATTATGCAAGTCCAACCTTTACTGTTTCGTTATTCACAATGACTACACTGAGTCTGACTCGCTGTAAAATTTTTAAAAACTCGATACGTTATAATGGTATATTTCCGTGTTTTTTAGTCGGTCGACTTTCTCGTTTACTAGCAAGCATATTTAGTGCTGTAATAATCCGTGATCTCGTTTGACTTGGTTCAATAACCATATCAACATAACCACGTTCGGCTGCTTTGTAAGGTGTAGCAAATTCCTCAATATATTCCGCTGTTTTAGCTGCAACATCTGGATCTTTACGGAAAATAATATTAGCTGCTCCAGCTGGTCCCATAACCGCAATTTCAGCAGTTGGCCAGGCCAAAACTTGATCTGCACCTAAATCGCGTGAGCACATGGCAAGATACGATCCACCATAGGCCTTGCGCGTAATAACCGTAATTTTAGGTACGGTAGCCTCACAATACGCATAAAGCATTTTTGCACCATGACGAATGATGCCACCATATTCTTGATCTGTACCCGGTAAAAATCCTGGTACGTCAACAAGATTGACAACAGGAATATTAAAAGCATCACAAAAACGAATAAAACGAGCTGATTTATCAGAGGCATTTACATCAAGACAGCCAGCCATTACAGCCGGTTGATTTGCAATAATCCCCACGGATCTGCCATCAAAACGAGCAAAGCAGGTAATGATGTTACGAGCATAATGTTCATGAATTTCATAAAATTCTCCATTATCGGCAATCGTCGTAATGATATCTTTCATATCATATGGCTGATTCGGATTATCTGGCAGCAAAGTATTTAACTCTTCATCAATTCGTCCAGCATCATCATCCGTTTCCATAATTGGAGCATCTTCTAGATTATTGCTTGGCAAGAAACTAAGCAGATAGCGAATCTGATTAATACAGTCTGCTTCATTTTCAGCAGCAAAATGTGCAACTCCTGAAGTTGTATTATGTGTCATTGCTCCACCAAGCTGCTCAGCTGTAACCTCTTCGGCTGTAACCGATTTAATAACAGCTGGACCTGTAATAAACATTTGGCTGGTATTTTTAACCATATAAATAAAATCCGTGAGTGCTGGTGAATATACGGCTCCACCGGCGCAAGGTCCCATGATTACAGAAATTTGCGGTATGACACCTGATGCATGAGTATTTCGTAAGAAAATATTCCCATAACCACATAATGCATCAACCGCTTCTTGAATACGTGCTCCGCCAGAATCATTGATTCCAATAACCGGTGCGCCCATCTTCATAGCTAGATCCATAACTTTACAAATCTTAGCGGCGTGCATTTCCCCCAGTGAACCACCTTCTACTGTAAAATCTTGTGCATAGGCATAAACAAGACGTCCATCAACTGTCCCATAACCGGATACTACCCCTTCAGCCGGTAGATCCTTCTTTTCCTGACCAAAATTTGTACAGCGATGTTTCATAAACTGATCTAACTCAATAAAAGTTCCTTCGTCAAAAAACATGGCAATGCGTTCACGAGCTGTCATTTTTCCTTTTTCATGCTGTTTGGCAATACGTGAAACACCCCCACCCTGCATGATTTTTTCTGATTTTTTTTGCATATCTATGATTTTATCCAGCGTTTTACCCAAGGGCTGCACCTCCAATAATTTAGAATACACATCAAGGATCAACCATCTTATATGTACCTGCTAAAACACATATCCCAGAAGCGTTCTTTATCTAAGTTAAAAATACCCTATTATGGGCACCTTGTATATATTATGTAAATTTTCAAACTATTTTGTAACTAAAGTCAGCGAAATAAAACAACAGGATCAAGGAACCTTGTTGCTTCGTAAAAGGTTCTTTAATCCTGTTGTTTTATTAACTACTCTATAGTTTAGCGACTAAAAGTAACGCGTAATAAGTTGTGTTCCCATACTAGCACAACGATATTTATAAACGGGTCTGCCAATCGTTCCATAAATAAGTTCAAGTTTTAAAACATTGATTTCCTTCATAAACTCCAAATATTTACGCATTGAAACACGTGAAATACCAACCTGTACAGCAATTTCTTCTGTTGAAAATATTTTTTGCTGGCTGCTTTCTATCTTATCCCAAACACGTTTCAACGTATTGCGATCAATTCCTTTTGGCAATTGCACATTGATCGTATGATCTTTATATAAAATATAATGGTCTAAATCTTTTTGCTGAATCATCGACTCATCACTCATCACATGAATCAATTCTTTATAATTGGCCAAAGCATCTTTTAAGCGATCAAATTCAAAAGGTTTGATAATATAATCAATCGCACCAAAACGCAAAGCCCGCATAATCGTCGCATTATCACAAGCGGCCGTTACTACAATCACATCAATACTTTTCCCTTTTTCTCTTATTTTCATCAACAATTCAATGCCATTCATCCCTGGCATGAATATATCGAGTAAAACAAGATCTACCGCACACGTATCTAGCATTTGCAAAGCTGCATCGGCTGAATGAAGCACCGCTTGCACTTCAAAGCCCTCAACTAATTCAATATATCGTTTATTAAGCTCTGCAACCATAGGATCATCTTCAACTATTATTACCTTAATCAAAAAATCGCTCCTTACTCCTATATGGCAAACTTACATAAAAAGTAGTTCCTTGACCCAGTTCCGAAAGAACATAGATCTTCCCATTTAAGTGAGCTAAACTACGTTTTGTTATATATAAACCAAGCCCTCGATTTTCGCCTTTCGTTGAATATCCATTTTCATAGATAAACTTGATTTGCTTTTGATCCATACCTCGTCCTGTATCCCTTACTTCGATAAACAAGCGATCATCTTCATGTAAAATCTTTACAAAAAGCTCCTTGACAGTTGCCTTTTCTAATGACTCCAATGCATTCGTTACTAAATTCCCGATAATTGTAATAAGGTCATGAACAATATCGGCATCAAATAAATCCGGTACAAAAGAATCTTCGGTCAGCTTCATTTTGACACCAACCTCACGTGCCAAACTCAGCTTCCCCAGCAAAAATCCAGCCAGTACCGGGTCCTTGATTGCTCTCACAACCGCCCCCACTTCGGCTTGATATGTATGGGCTATCTGTGCCACATACTCTTTGACTTGCGCATAATCTCCCAGATGAATCATTCCCACTACCACATGAAGTTTATTCATAAATTCATGGGTCTGCGCGCGTAGTTCTTCTGCATAAATTTTAACATCCATTAATTTCTCGGCCAATTTCTGCATTTCACTTTTATCACGAAAAGTAGCAACGACACCTACAATTTCATTATTTACATAAACAGGGATACGGTTAGTCAAAATAGTTAACCCATTTAAATTCTGTTCCTGATCGAGTTCTGCCTTACCGGTTTTTAAAACATTTTGCATCCGTGTGTTGGGAATAAAATCTTCAACATTTTTCCCAATTGGATCATCTTTGAGTTCCGCCTCATTGAGCAGTCGCATCGCTGCCTTATTAATCATCGTAATCCGCTCTTCTTGATCAATCGCAAAGGCACCTTCACGAATCGATTCCAAAATAGCATTGCGTTCTTCTAACATTTTTGCAATAGCAAATGGTTCCATACCAAAGGTATATTTTTTGATCTGCCGCGCTAAAAATACAGCCCCGATAATTCCGATTATAAGTCCGCAAATACTGCCAAAAGCAACAGTGCCACGACTTTGGCTTGCCGCCGAAGCGACTTCATCCACCATAATGCCAACTAAAACAACCCCAACCTGTTTTCCTTGTGCTGTATAAACTGGTGCAAAGGCTCGGAGTGATTCCCCCAATGAGCCTGAATCAATAGAGGTTTGCGGACTTCCCAAAAAAGCTTCATCGGCATCATTATTTTCATAATACGTTCCTATTTTAGTCGCATCGGGATGAGACATTCGCTTCTTATTCATATCCATAACTACAATAAAGCGAACGCCACTAATCGCGGAAATTCGATTCGCAAACCGTTGCAAATCCTGTGGATCACCATTTCCGGCCAAGTTATCAATTACAGCTGGAGTACTGGCTGTAATTGTTGCAATTTCAATAGCTTCTGTCTGCAAATTATCATATGTAATCGTGGATATTTTATCACTGATCAAAAAATCTGTTACGAGCAGCGATACTGAAATAACAATAAAAGTCAGTAATAAAAAATTATTTTTCAAATTAAAAAATTTTTTGTGCTTTTTAATCTACGTCACCCTCTTTATTTTTAAGCTGAATCTGGCCCCGAAATAAATTTTTTAATCTACCTATTTTTCCCAAAAGGAGATTATACCTATAGTATATCATATCAAATAAGTAGCTACGATAAAAAAAAGACATAATATTCCTAAAAATAAACAGGAATATTATGTCTTTTCTAAAGTATTTATTGAAAAAATTAAAAATTTTATCCAATGCGATGAATTTCAAAGGCCTGTGCTTTTCCGAAAAATTTTAAAAACTTCAATTTAGTTTGCGAAATAATAACTGCCACAAAAATCAGACTAAACCCTATCATCATTTTCAATGTAATAACTTCATCATAAAAACAAACTGAAAAAAGCACGCCAAATACTGATTCTAAACTTAAGATAATGGCCGCTGACGATGGATTCGTGTATTTAAGTCCAATACTTTGTAAACCTAAACAACCGGCCGTAGCAAATAGACCTAGATAAACAATACCCCACATATCATTTAGTGCATAACTATCCGGCATAAAACCTTGTGAAAAAACTAAAATCCAAGAAAAAACAGCTACAAATACCAGTTGCAGACACGTCATAACCAAAGGATCTCGGCGATTACAAGCCATTGCAACAAGGACAATTTCGACAGCTCCAGCTATCCCCCCTAGCAGCGTATAGATGTCACCGCGTAAAATTGTCAGACCATCCGTTAACGATACCAAACCAATTCCAATTAAACATAAAAAAGCTGCACCGAAATTATAGCCATCCGGGCGCCCCTGTCGAAACAGCCAATAGACAAAAGGTACCAATACACAATAAATCGCAGTCAAAAAAGCACTTTTCCCCGGTGTAGTATCGAGTTCCAAGCCAAAAATATGAACACCATACGAAAAAAAAGTAATAATACCTAAAAGAATTCCCCATTTTAAATAAACTAAATCAATTTTAGATAAATCCTTTCCACAAAAAACTGCAATTGAAATTGCTCCTACCGTAAATCGAATCGCCAAAATAACCGCCGTTGGTAAAGATCCGGCTGCCATTTTGGTTATAACAAAAGTACTGCCCCAAATCATTGCCGCCAACAGCAAAAGCATTATATAAAATAAATCCCTTCGTTTTGTCAAAATAAACTTCACTCCCCCAAAAAATATTGAACATCACCAACCGCTGTCCTAAATATGTTCACATGTAATAATTCATTAAACATCATTTTATAATAGCAATCCCTTGTGTGAAAGTCAAACAGCGTAAAAAAAACCGGGTAAATCAATACTGATTCACCCGGATCTATTCATACGTTAAACAATTTATTCAATCGGAATTGTTTTCTTTATCTCTTCCACCGAATTTTTTGGCAAAACTACTTTTAAGATACCTTCTTTTAATTCTGCTTTAATTTTGCTTTCATCGACATCATCAATATAGAAAGAACGTTCCATCTTACTAGTGTGACGTTCACGGCAAATATATTTGCCATCTTCCTCCTGTACATCTTGGTCTTCATTGCGGTTTGCTGTAATTGAAAGATAATTTTTATCATAGTCCAAAACAATATCTTCTCTATTGATACCCGGCAATTCTGCTAAAATTTCATAGGAGCCCCCACAATCTTTAACATCTACCTTAAAAGATGAAAAAACGGAACTTACTTTACTGAGCGGACCCAACGGTTGTTCAAACATATAATCCATAATACGTTCTAAAGATTCTTTTCTTTTTGAAGCATTGTTTCTTAAACCAAACGGCACCATTCCAAACATAAAGTTTACCTCCTTAAATAATTTTAACCAATATAGGCAAAAACAAAATTTTTTCACTTTCTCACTTTTCTTATACTTTTATTATAGCTAAAAAAGTCAAAAAGTCAAATATATTTATATTGTTACAAATAGCATAAAAATTTCTTTATTTGTCAATATAATGACTAAAACTGCCAATAATAATTTTCGGAAAGACCTGATGGAGTTCATTTAAAAATGCTTTTGTCCCTACCATTTTTCCCTTTAATGGCGGCATAACAGCCCAAAAATCATCTGGATCTATATTGAGATTTCTGACCTGGATCATATCAACCTGTGTTTTTTCAAGGAATGTTTTCCAACCAATAATTTCTTCTTCTCGATCATTAAACCCTGGTGAAAACAACATATTAAGCGATACATATACACCATTTTCCTTTGCATAGCGAATTGATTCAATCACAGCTTCCAGTTCATAGCTACAGCGATAATACGCTTGATAACTATCCGCACAACCACTAATAATACTGACGCGCATTGTATCGAGTCCTGCATCAACGATTTGTTTTATGCCTATCGTGTAACCGGCATTCGTATTGATATTAATTTGTCCGCGACTTGTCTTAGCCCGAATAATTTTTATTCCTGCTGCAATAGAATCCGCAGCGAGAGATGGCTCACCTTCACAACCCTGGCCAAAACTAATAATTGCCTCGGGTGCATTATCCAAATGGTAAATACCAACCTCAGCAATTTCCTGTGGTGTTGGTTTAAATGCAATCCGACTTTGTGGTGAAGGGCAGCACTCCGCCGGTTGCAAAGAAATACAGCCAAAACAATTGGCATTACAAGTCGGTGACGTGGGAATTCCCGCTTCCCAGCGTCGATAAAATAAATTTTGTGCCGTACAGCAATGCCATTTCAATGAACAATTACCGACTTGTTCAACAATACGATTGCCCTTTAGATCTTTTTTCGTTCGACTGACTAATTTTTTCAATTCATTCGTATTATAGTGTGCCGGATCCCATTTTGAATTTTCATCCGTATATATCGCAGCTACATAAAGTTCTTCTTTAAAAAGGACCACTGCCGTATAACCATAAAGCGCCAAATGTTCTGCTGTTTCCGCTTTTTGGTAAGCCGGCATATGAGTTCTCGTATAGCCTGCAGGCAAAATAGCTGCTACAGCCAGACCCGTAATCGGCATAACTTGACCGTCTTGCTCGCCTACAGCCAAACGATCGGGTAAAAACATTAAATCCGCACTTTCCGGAAGTAAAATCAAGTCTTCCTCTCGTAGTTG
>Ga0302210_10000942_pt1 | contig 12753 bp, 5 predicted proteins | sample II_Fen_E3_2_FD_198793 | JGI IMG/M metagenome (GOLD analysis project Ga0302210, IMG submission 198793) | Peat permafrost microbial communities from Stordalen Mire near Abisko, Sweden - II_Fen_E3_2 | ecosystem: Environmental > Terrestrial > Soil > Wetlands > Permafrost | place: Sweden: Abisko... | reverse complement strand
AACTCTTACTTTGGAGCCACGCACGAGATATATGTGGCACATAACAGTTACCGCAGATAATGGAGAGACAGCTTCCGCGGAAAGTTTTTTTGAAACAGGAAAGAGAAAGGAAGCCTGGCAGGGAAAGTGGATTTCGCCTAAACTTGATAAGATGACTTCTCCTTGTTTTGTCAAAGAATTTTTTATTAATAAAAAAGTAAAAGAAGCAAGGACATATTTAACTGGTCTTGGATTATATGAACTTTATCTGAACGGAAAAAAAGTCGGAAATGAATATTTAACTCCGGGCTATCATTCTTATGACTTTCACCTTCAGATACAAACCTATGATGTTACCGGATATCTGGCAGAAGGAAAAAACACGATTGAAGTACTGCTTGGCGATGGATGGTTCAAAGGCAGACTGGGGTTTGACGGAGGATTTACAGATCTTTATGGTGATTGCTATTACCTGATTCAGGAATTATATATTCAGCAGGAAGACGGCACCACTCAAATGATTGGAACAGATGAGAGCTGGAAGTGTAAGCCTTCCCCCATTTTAGAAAATAATATTTATGATGGAGAAATATATGATGCAAGAATGGAGGAATCGGATACATATTCAGACGTTATTGAAAAAGAACCTGAAAATTGCGGTCCGTTAAGTGACCGCTATAGCCTGCCGGTAGTAAAAAAAGATAGCTTTTCACCAATGGAACTTATTAAAACGAAAAAAGGGGAACTTGTACTGGATTTTGGACAAAACTTAACGGGATGGGTGGAGTTTGAGTGCTGCTTACCCAGGGATGCAAAAATCTGTCTGACGGCATCTGAAATCATGCAGGATGGCTGCTTTTACCACGAAAATTTTCGAACTGCCAAAACGGAATTTGTATATATCTCAAATGGAAAGAGAGCTCATATTCGTCCGCATTTTACATTTTATGGATTTCGATATATGAAAGTAGAGTGCACGGAACCAATAGTAAAAGAAGATTTTACTGCGTACCATTTAAGAAGCGATTTTGAGCAGATAGGCAGTATAACAACGGCTCTTGAGAAAGTAAATCAATTATTTAACAATGCACTCTGGAGTCAGAAAGATAATTTCCTGGATATTCCGACAGATTGTCCGCAGCGGGATGAAAGACTGGGATGGACCGGAGATGCTCAGATATTTTCGGATACAGCCTGTTTTAACATGTATATGCCGGCATTCTATCGGAAATATCTATGGGATATGCGTGCAGAACAAAGCATTTTAGGCGGAGCAGTACCAAACATCGTTCCAAGATTAAAACGAGGAATGGTATCAGAATTTGGTGCATGTCCATGGGCGGATGCCGGAGTTATCATACCTTGGACTGTCTATTTGCATTATGGTAATAAAACTTTGCTGGAAGAAACCTATCCGGGGATGAAAGCATGGGTAGATTACCAAAGACAAAAGGAAGAGGCATCAGGCGGAAAACATTTAATAAAAGACGGTTTTCACTTTGCCGACTGGCTGGCACTTGATAATGAAATGCCAGGTCCGTTCGGCGCTACAGATGCCTTATTTATTGCCAGTGCTTATTATTATAAATGCTGCAGGATTGTTGCCTGTTCCGCCGAAATTCTTGGAAAAGAGGACGAGGCAGAAGAATATAAAAAACTGGAAAAAGAAATTTTATCTGCGATACAGGAAACTTATTTTGATGAAACCGGATTATGTGTGTGCAAGACACAGACAGCTTCTGCTTTGGCAATCGAATTTGAATTATATCCTCAAAATAAGCTGGAAGAAGCAACTGTTTTAAAAGCCAGTGTTTTAGAAAATGGTGGACATCTGAATACCGGATTTGCAGGAACTCCCATTCTTTGTCCGGCGTTATCGAGAACCGGAAATCATAAGCTGGCAGTTGATTTGTTATTAAACGAAGAGTATCCGGGCTGGTTGTATGCAGTTAATTTGGGCGCAACAACAATCTGGGAACGATGGAATTCGGTAATGCCGGACGGCAAAATGAATCCAGATGGCATGAACAGCTTGAATCATTACAGTTACGGAAGCATCGAAAGCTGGATGTACCGCTTTGTATGCGGAATTAATCCATGTGAAGATGCACCGGGATTTAAGAAGGCATGGATTGCACCGCATACGGATAAACGTTTTGGTTTTGTGAAGGGATCCCTAAATACTCCGTTAGGAGTTTATGTCAGTGAATGGGAATATGACAAAGATGGAAAAACAAATTACAGAATTGAAATTCCCTTTGATGCAACAGCAATTATTTCATTAAAAGAAGGAATGTATAAGTTTAATCAAAAGGAAACACAGGAACATGTTTTTCATGTAGACTGCGGTATCTATGAAATTCAGGAACTGTAATGACAGATATTATTCAGAGTAATAAACATAATCAATCATGAAAAAATGGAATTAGTATAAACCCGGAGGAAAGAAGATGTTAGAGAAAAAATTTAATGAATCCTGGAAATTTTGGGTGGATCAGGATTCTTTCGCATTAGTATGGAACATTCCTGAGCATGCAAAAGATATTACACTGCCGCATGATGCCATGATAGAAAAAAAGGCATATGCCGAGAGCCGAAACAAAGGAAACACCGGCTATCGTGACGGAGATGTCTACCAATATGTAAAATTGTTTCATGCGCCGCTGGAATATAAAAATAAAACAGTGATGCTCAAATTCGAAGGGGTGTATATGAATGCCCTCGTTTACATAAACGGAGAATTGGCGGGAAAATGCCCTTATGGATATTCTACTTTTTTTGTAAGCTTAAGTGAATTTTTAAGTTTCGGAGAAGAAAACGAAATTCGCGTTATCGTGAGAAATAGTGCCATGACAAACAGCCGCTGGTATACAGGTGGCGGAATCTATCGCGATGTCTATTTGCTTGTATCTGATTTAACATATATCAAACCAGAGGGCGTGCAGATACATACGGAATCTGCGGATGAAGCATATGCGGTCATTCAGATAGATTCTGAATTAAAAAACAGGTATCACTCAAACACTGAATTATGTCTGGAGACAAGCATTGCCGACGAATCCGGAAGTATTGTTTCTACTGACCGCATGCCGATTGTCTTATTCGAACAGGAAGAGCGAAGCGTGTTTCAGCGCCTGACCATAGAAAATCCAAAGCTTTGGTCGGAAAGTGCTCCGGTATTATATACATGCAGCAGTAAACTTTATCAGAATAATCAGGTCGTAGATGAAAGTGAAACAACGTTTGGAATTCGCTTGCTGCAATTAGATGCCAGGCGAGGCTTACGTGTAAACGGAAAAACCGTAAAATTAAGAGGATCCTGTATTCATCACGACAGCGGACTTTTGGGGGCAGCAACTTATGAAGAGGCACAGTACCGGCAGGTGAAAATTTTAAAAGAGGCCGGCTTCAATGCAATTCGTATGTCCCATCATCCAATGGCACCCGCAATGCTTCGGGCTTGTGACACATTAGGCATGTACGTGATGGATGAGACCTTTGATATGTGGAACCGCTGCAAATCGGACAGCGATTATGGACTGTATTTTTCCGAATGGTGGGAAAAAGATGTCACTGCTATGGTGAGAAAGGACTATAATCATCCCTCTGTGATCTTATATTCCGTGGGAAATGAGATTCCTGAGATTGGAACCAATCATGGAACAAAGGTTTGCCACGATATCGTTGAAAAAATAAAATCCTTAGATTCAAACAGATATACCCTGGCTTCGATTAATGGAGTATTTGCAGCCGGAGACAAAATGGATCAGATTGTTCAGGATGGAAAAATCGAAGGTAATGTCAATGATTTTATGTCCATCATGGATGCCCATTTGGATAAAATTGTGGTGCATAGCGCTATTACCAGGCGACTGGAAAATGCATGCACTTCTACTGATATCGCCGGATACAACTATATGACAGCAAGATACGAAACGGATGGAATAAATTATCCAAACCGGGTTATCGTAGGAAGTGAAACCTATCCACCTGAAATTGCAAGAAACTGGACCTTGGTGAAAAAGCTTAATCATGTCATTGGTGATTTTACCTGGACTGGCTGGGACTATATCGGCGAAGCGGGCGTTGGTATTCCTGCCTATAAGTGGGGTGAGGGTGGTTTTGGAGCAACGTTTCCCTGTCAGCTGGCGTATTGCGGGGACATTGATATTACAGGATTTAGAAGACCTGCTTCTTTTTTCCGGGAAATCGTTTTTGGACTTCGTAAAGATCCTTATATTACGGTACAAAATCCATATCACTATGAAGAACATCTGATAAAAACACCCTGGGTAATCAGTGATAGTACAGCAAGCTGGACTTTTTCAGATTGTGACGCAAAACCAGTCGTTGTGGAAATATATGCACCCGGAACCGAAGTGGAATTGTTCTGCAATGCAAAATCTCTGGGAAGAAAGCCTGCAGGTGAAAAAGCTGGTTTTCGGACGCTTTTCGAAACAGTATACGCACCGGGAACCTTAACTGCGGTAGCTTATGAAGGTGATACTGAAATCGGCAGAATGAATTTAACAACGGCGGGAAAAGAGAGAACACTTGTGATGAAACCGGAACATCTGAACGGTACAGAATTAGTTTATGTTCCGATTGAAATTCAAGATGAAAATGGAATTCTGGTCACCAATGCAGACGAGAAAATAGAGATTAACGTTGACGGAAATGCTGAAATAATCGGGTATGGAAGCGCTAATCCAAAAACGAACTATAATTACAATGAAAAAACGACAGAAACATTTGAAGGAAGAGCATTAGTTATCTTAAAACGAAATGGGAAAGCAGACACGATTATGGTTACCGTAAGTTCTGAGAAACTTGGGGACGTGGTTCTGAAATTATAAAGAATTACGGATACTCATGAAAGTGATTCACAGTATCTCCACCGTGCTCTTTTTTGTATTGCTGCGGCGAGATCTGGTAGACCTGACGGAAAGTGCGCGAAAAGTGATCGGCAGAGCGGTAGCCGACCAGTTCAGCAATTTCCGCAATTTTCAGGTCACTGCCTAATAAGTATTTCATGGCATTGTTCAGACGAAGCTGACGGATCAGATCACTAAAGTTATAACCCGTATTTTTCTTGATCATGCTGCTTAGATAAGGTTCACTGTAATGAAACATTTTAGCCAGCTCGAGCAGATTGATGGAAGCAGAGTTATGCTGAATATACTGCAAAACCAAAGAGAAATTTGATTTAAAGTCATAACTGTAAAACTGTAAAGTCTGGCTGTAATTACGCAGAATGTGCGCGAACAGGAGATTGATCCAGCTGATACAGCAGTTGTTACTATAAGGATCATATTTGTTGTTTTCAAGAGTCAGATTTTTGATGATGCTTTTAAGCGCATTCGAATTTTTTGTAAAAAAAAGCAGATAATTTGAATGTGCACTGTCATAGAGCATTGTTCTGAAAAAGTGTGACAGCAGGTTCTCCTGTGACAGCAATGAAAAAAAGGTCGTGTTAAAAGTACTTTTTCGTATCAGTATCGTAATATCAATAGAATCGTCGATGACGGCATTATCATGCCGGGAGTAAGGAGCAATGATACAAAGCTCCCCCTCTTTGAGGATAAGCTCTTCTTTTTCAAAAATAAATTTGCAGCTTCCATTTAAGATATAGTGGACTTCAATAAAATTATGCGCATGGATGCCATTGTGGATATGCTGAAAATGCTGCAACACAAAGATATCCTTTCCAAAGGGAATAATATCGTTTTCCTCGATAACCCTTGCAGGATCCTGATCATCCGGAAGGATCAGATAAATAGGAAACTGATTCAGGAGATCATAGAAATCCTGATCGGAGAGATTGTCACCTACATCGTGACGCGGAATGGCAGGTGCTTCTCCTTTAGAAAGAAGATCATTTTTATCCAGATACTGCATCAGCTCAAAGAAGGAGAGCTCCGTGTGATATCGTTCAAAATGTGTAGTCAGATTCTTTTGAAATTCTCCGCGCGTGATATATTTTGTCATAACATGCTCCTCCTTTTATGCTATCTGATTGTAGTTTATCAAATAAAGTTTTAAAAAGCAATTTCTATCTTAAAATATGTCGGATTCTGAATAAGATACTACATCGAAAAAGACAGATGAATATTATATGATGATATTACAGTAGTAACAAACCGAAACAGGCATTTATAAGAGAAGGAGCTTCATTATGGAGAATTCAAACAACGAGAAGGAAAAAGTCAGTAAATCATTTATATGGTTCTGGGCGTCCTCTTTAAACGGAGGAGAGATGCTGATTGCAGCAACCATCGGAACTTATATCAGTGTCTATCTTACAGACTCATTAAAAATGGCAGCCGGTGTTGCAGCCGTGGTTATGCTCTTGTCCAGTTTATGCGACATGTTCTTAGATCCATTGATCGGAACACTGGCAGACAGAACCAATACCAAAGTTGGACGTTATCGCCCATACTTTATCATACCCCCGATATTGATTACCGTTGTAGCTGTCCTGTTATTCGTAAATCCGCCATTCAGCATGCAGGTGAAAATAGTATACATTGCAGTACTCTATATTCTGTTCAATGTATTGCAGACAGTTCTTACCATGCCAAACATGGCGATACTGCCCGCAGTAACAAAGGATAATGCATTACGAAATAAGGCAATTTCACTCAGTGCAATATTTACAGCAGCTGCATTTACGATTGGATCTTCTGCAACACCGACCTTTTTAAAATACACAGGCGGAAGCTATGTACCACTGATGGTTATCTACGGTATTCTGACCATTGTACTGTTCTGGGGATTGTTTGCGACAGCAAAAGAACGCTATGTGACCAAGACAGAAAAGAGACCAATTTTCCATGACATCAAAAGATTGTTTCGTTACAAAGAGGTTTATCCGCTGATGCTTACCTGGCTGGCAATCTCTCTTGGCTATGGTCTGATGTTTGCATCCTCTGTATATTATGTTATGTACTATCTGGCAAGACCGGATCTGATCACTGGTTATATGCTGGTCATCTCAGTCGGAGCATTCGTTTCTATGGCATTGCTCATGCCGATTATGCTCAAAGTGTTTAAGAGCGGTCATAAAACTCTGCTTATTTCACAGGCTTTGACTTTTATCTGCTACGGAATCTGCTTTGTATTTGGGAAAAACCTGATAGTTCTTTATGTCATTTCCTTTATTGCAACTGCACTGGGAGCTATGTCCAATGCACTGTCCAATGTTCTGGTAAATGATATGATCGATTTCATTCAGTGGAAAGAAGGAGTGGCTTTAAATGGTACCATTTCAGCACTGAAGGGATTTGCTCAGAAGTTCGGAAATACCTTCACTAACTCTGGAATTCTGGCTGTACTGGCATGGACAGGATATCAGGCCGGTGCTGTAGGAAAAGAACCTGTAAGTGCATTGATTGGTCTGAATCTTGTAAGATTTGGTATTCCTGCACTGTTATGTATTATCATTGTGATTTGCATGAAGTTCTATCCGATTGCAAAGCATTATGGTGAAATTGAAGAGATGAAGAAGAATATGAAAGCAGTTGATGAAGAATAAAAAGATATAGTATGTCTGCTGGGTTTCTGGCATGCTGTGGCATACGCCCCTCAACTTACCATGAGGGGCGTATTTTCTTAGAAATTTGAAGTAATATCATGATAGTATGACATGAAAATATGTCGGATTATAATAAAGAAAATAACCAGCATGTAAAGATGCCGGTTTACATAAAGGAGCATTGTATGATTCAATTCAGGGAAAACCCATTTTATTTAACAGAGAAACAGGTTAGCTGGGTGTACCAGACCTATGATTCCATGGATTTAGATGAAAAAATCGGTCAGCTTTTTTGCCCGATTGTGTTTACCAAAAACGAACAAGAGCTAATCCGTCTGATTCAAACAACAAAAATGGGAGGTGTGTTATATCGGGAGGGAGCCGGAGAAGAAATTCGTATTGCTCATCAGATTTTACAGGAAAATTCAAAAATTCCGCTCTTTACTGCCTCTAATCTGGAATGTGGTGGAATTGGTTCTGCTGTGGAGGGTACTTTTTTTGGACGCCAGATGCTGGTTGCTGCCACGGGTGATGTAGAAAAAGCATATCAGCTTGGTAAGGTAAGCTGCCGTGAGGGTGCTGCAGTCGGTGTGAACTGGTCTTTTGCACCAGTTGCAGATCTGGACTGGAATTATCATAATCCGATCACCAATGTTCGAACCTTTGGAAATGATACCAATACGGTAATTGCTATGGCAAAAGCTTATATCATGGCAGCACAGGAAGAGGGAGTTGCAACCAGTATCAAACATTTTCCGGGAGATGGTGTCGATGAGCGAGATCAGCACCTGGTTACCAGTGTCAATGATCTTTCCTGTAAGGAGTGGGATGCTTCTTATGGAAGAATTTATACAGAGCTGATTAAAGCGGGAACACTCACTATTATGGCAGGACATATTGCTCTGCCATCTTATGAGTTTTATTTTAATAAAGAAAAAAATGAACGGGTATTGCCGGCAACCTTATCCAAAAATCTTCTTCAGAAGCTGCTTCGGGATAAATTAGGCTTTAATGGACTGATTACAACGGATGCAACGCCAATGACAGGCTTCTGTGCGGCCATGGATCGGGAAACCGCTGTGCCATTATCCATTGAGAATGGCTGTGATGTATTCCTGTTTAACCGGAATCTGGAGGAAGATCTTCGTTTTATGAAGGAAGGCTATAAAAAAGGCATTCTGTCAGAGAACCGATTAGAAGAAGCCGTAAAACGAATCCTTGCAGCAAAAGCTGCGATGGGACTGATACAAAAACAGCAGGCACATGATCTTGTACCGCCAAAAGAAGCTTTAAATATTCTAAATTGCAGGGAGCATGATACCTGGGCAAAGGAATGTGCTGATGCCGGAGTAACACTTGTAAAAGACACCCAGAAACTGCTTCCTCTGTCACCGGAAAAGCAGAAGAGAATTCTGCTTCAGATCATGGGCGATTTTCCATCCAATGAGCGCGTTTGCGGATACATCAAAAACAGGCTTGAACAGGATGGTTTTACAGTAACCGTCTATCAGCCGGAGGGTTTTGAGGTCATGAATGATTCCGTAACGGATTTTAAACAGCGTTATGATCTTGTTTTCTATGTGGGTAATGTAGAGACTTCTTCGAATAAAACCGTTTCACGCTTAAACTGGCACACCATGTTCGGTCTTGGCAATAATATGCCCTGGATGGTATATGAGATACCCGCATTATTTATCAGCCTTGGCAATCCGTATCACCTTCTGGATGCCCCAATGATCCGCACCTTTATCAACGGCTACTGTAATTCTGAATATGTCATGGAAGCAATTATTGAAAAACTGCTTGGTCATAGTGAATTTAAAGGCATATCACCAATTGATCCATTTTGCGGAAAAGAGGATCTGAGTTATTAAGATACAACAGTTTGGAGGAAACCATGCGAATAACAGATGTCAGAATCAATGGAATAGTCAATCCGGTTGGATTTTGTTATGACAGGCTCATCTGTTCCTGGAAGGCAGCAGAGACAAAGAGCTTAAAACAGGAATACGCCTGCATTGAAGTAAGTGAGACACCGCTCTTTGAAACGCTGATCTATAAAACAGAAGGAAAAGATTTGGATCAGGCAGGAGAGGCACTGGAGCTTGAATTAAAACCACGTGCCAGTTACTATTTACGCGTGACAGTCACTGGTGATCAGCAGGATAGTGCAACGAGTGAGACCGCCACGTTTGAGACAGGAAAGATGTGCGAATTCTGGGGAGCAGACTGGATTACCACTTCATCTGAAGATCATTTTCATCCGGTCTTTGAAAAATGCTTTTTAATTAACAAACCAGTGCGCAGAGCCAGGCTGTACTGCTCAGGAGTTGGCTTATTTGAAGCTTATCTCAATGGTGAAAAGCTGGGAGAAGAATATCTGGCGCCTTATATGACAGATTATGAGAAAACCATTCAGGTGCTGACTTTTCCGTTAGAGCATCAGCTGAAGCAGGAGAATATCCTGACTTTTCTGGTTGCAAAAGGCTGGTACATGGGTACATTTGGTCTGGAATTAAACAAGAACAACTATGGGGATGCCATGGCAGTGATTGGTGAACTCTATCTGGAATACGAGGATGGAAGCACGAAATGCATCCAGACAAATGACAGTTTTGTTTACTATGGATCAGATATCGAAGATTCCGGAATTTATGATGGAGAGATCTGCAACCGTCTTTTATGGGATGGATTGAAAAATGAAAAGAAACCAGTCCTGGTTGTGAACCAGAATGAGCTTTGTGCCAGAACCAGAAATCTGCGAAAAGAGAATCTGAAAGACAGAATAAGTCTTCCAATCCTTGCAAAAGAGGAGATACCGGTAAAGGAAGTAATCTATACACCAGCCGGAGAAGCAGTATTTGATCTTGGACAGAATTTTGCAGGTTTTATAGAATTTAAGGCAGAATTGCCAAAAGGGAGCAGAATTGTATTAGAGCACGGTGAAATCCTGCAGCATGGCAATTTCTATAATAAGAATTACAGGGATGCAAAATCACAGTTTGTCTATATATCAAATGGCGAATCTGAGGTAGTACGAAGCCACTTCACCTACTTTGGCTTTCGCTATGTCCGCATCAGCGGATGGCCGGATGAGATACATAAGGAAAACTTTGTCGGAAAGGTTCTATATTCTGACCTTACAAGAACCGGCTATCTGGAGACTTCCAATGAGAAGGTGAACCGTCTGTATGAAAATACGCTGTGGGGACTTAAGTCAAACTTTATGGATCTGCCAACTGACTGTCCGCAGCGAAGTGAGCGTTTGGGCTGGACAGGAGATGCTCAGGTATTTGCACCAACCGCCTGCTATCACATGGACACAAGAGCATTTTTTCATAAATTCATTCAGGATCTGAAGCAGGAGCAGGAATTGTTAGATGGCGGTGTGCCGAATTATCTGCCAAATCTGGGACACAAACGGGATGTCGGAAGCGTATGGGGAGATATTGCCTCCCTGCTGCCGGACACCCTTTACCGCTTTTATGGAAGCCGCGCAGAAGCGGAATACGCCTATCCGATGATGAAAGGATGGGTAGATTATATCGACAGAGAGGACACAAAGAGAGGACGAAAGTTCTTATTTGATTTTGGCTTCTCCTTTGGTGACTGGCTGGCACTGGATGGACCGACACCGACCAGTTTTAAGGGAAGCACGGATGATGCCTATATTTCTTCCGTGTATTACTACCGCTCCACACAGATCGTAAAAGAGATGTCTGCCCTGCTTGGCAAAAAAGAGGAAGAGACACATTATTTTGAACTGGAACAGAGGATTGGTCAAGCAATCTTTCGTGAATTTTTCACACCAAGCGGCAGACTGGCTGTGGATACACAGGCAGCCTATATCATTGCCTTAAAGTTTGGAATCTATATTGACAGGGAGCGTACCATCGAACAGTTCAAAAGGCGGCTCAGTCAGGATTGTAACCAGATCAAATGCGGTTTTGTCGGAGCACCGCTGCTTTGTACGGTACTCGCAGAAGCAGACCTGTATGAACTGGCATATGATTTTCTGCTGAAAGAAGGCTTTCCGGGATGGCTCTATGGGGTAAATCTGGGAGCAACCACTGTCTGGGAGCGTTGGAATTCTGTGCTTGAGGATGGAACGATCAGTGATACGGGAATGAACTCTCTGAATCATTATGCCTATGGCTCTGTCATGGAATTCCTTTATGCGTATGCAGCAGGTATCCGCCCATGTACACCGGGATATAAGACGGCAAGTATTAAACCACATCCGGATGTGCGTTTTTCCTATATGAACTGTAGATACGAATCTGTGAATGGGACTTATGTCTGTAATTGGAAGATTGAAACGAATGGGTCTCTTCACATACAGATCACTATTCCATTTAACTGTCAGGCAGAAGTAGTATTGCCGGAGTCAGGCAGGGATGCACTGAAATTGTCAGCCGGTAATTACGACTTTTCCTATACTCCGCTCAAAGATTATCGGACGCCTTATGGGATGCAGACGACGTTAAGCCGGCTTGCAAAGGACAAACAGGCGATGGGTATTCTTGGGCATTATGCGCCGGCACTGGCAGGAATTGCATCCTCCGGTGATTTAGAGATGGGTGCAAAGACACTTGGAGAAATATCTTCCATGTTCTTCCTTCCATTTAATCCGAAACAGCTGGAACAGGCAATTACGGAGATCAGCCAGATTAACATCATGGAGAATGCGGGGGAACATAAATGAAAGCATTTATATTTGATCTGGATGGTGTCATCGTCTTTACTGACAAGTTTCATTATATTGCATGGAAACAGATGGCAGATCAGTTGGGCATTTATTTTGATGAAACCATCAATAACCGTCTGCGCGGAGTCAGCCGCAGGGAGAGTCTTGAAATTATTTTAGAAGGATATGAGAAACACCTGACTGAAGAAGAAAAAACAACTCTTATGGAAGAAAAAAATGCAGCTTATCGAAAGTTGCTGCACCAGATGACACCTGCTGACGTTACCAAAGAAGTCCGAACCACCTTACAGCAGCTTCGTAAACAGGGATATCTCCTGGCAATCGGTTCTTCCAGTAAAAATGCAGGCTTTATCTTAGAACGGGTTGCATTAAGTGACGCCTTTGATGCCATTTCAGATGGAAACGATATCAGTCGTTCCAAGCCGGACCCGGAAGTCTTTTTAAAGGCTGCCGAGCTGCTGGATGTGACGCCTTCAGAAAGTTTTGTAGTGGAGGATGCTTATGCAGGTATTGATGCTGCAAAAGCTGCAGG
>Ga0302210_10000941_pt1 | contig 12754 bp, 8 predicted proteins | sample II_Fen_E3_2_FD_198793 | JGI IMG/M metagenome (GOLD analysis project Ga0302210, IMG submission 198793) | Peat permafrost microbial communities from Stordalen Mire near Abisko, Sweden - II_Fen_E3_2 | ecosystem: Environmental > Terrestrial > Soil > Wetlands > Permafrost | place: Sweden: Abisko... | reverse complement strand
ATGCCCATGCCACCTCTACAAGCGTAGGGGATGTGAGTGAATTGCTGGGAATCAAACAAGTATTCAGGGATAATCCCATTGTTGTAACAGCAACTAAATCGATGACCGGCCATTTACTTGGGGCTGCTGGTGCAGTAGAAGCCATTATCTGTGTTTTGTCTATTCAGAATGACATTATACCGGCAACAATCAACACAGTCAATCTGGATAAAAATCTACCTGATAAAATTGATTTTGTTTTGCAATCATCAAGGCATCAACCGGTAAATTGCGTTTTGAACAATACGTTTGGGTTTGGTGGCCACACTGCCAGTTCCATCTTTAAAAAATACAAAGAATGAAAGAACAGATTATTGGTTCCATACGGAATTTTGTAGCCGGAAGTCCCGGTAATAAGTTGAAAGATTCGGACAACCAATATTTTGATGAGCCTCTCGTTCGATTTGCCAATGCAGATGATCAGCTGTTTTATGATTATAAAGAAATTATAGGACAGATTCATTTAACCCCGCAAGAAGCCTTTGAACAGGAATTTGGTGAAGGAAGTTTTAAACATGGAACCGTGATAAGTGTGGCTTTACCGGTTGGAAAAGCTATCCGGGAAAGTAACAGGGTACAGAAAGACTTTGCTTCTCCTGAATGGGCTTTACTACGTTCCTTTGGAGATGAATATTTCATTAACATACTGGTTGACTATATGGTATCTCATATTCAAAAACTAGGATTTCGGGCAATAGCGCCAGGTAGGTCAAAAAGTTTTAAGATTACCAATACAGAGACAGGACCTGCTTCCAATTGGTCGGAACGGCATATTGCCTATGTAGCCGGACAAGGTTCATTTTCGTTGAACGACGGTTTTATTACAGAAAAAGGAATGGCTGTGCGTTTAATCTCCATGGTAACAGATGGCATTTTCACTCCGGACAAGAAAACAGCTAAGCTGTATAATGGAAATTGTCTGTTTTGCAGCAAAGGAAGTTGTGGGGCTTGTATAAAAAGATGTCCAGTGGGTGCGATAACGAAAAACGGACATGACAAGAAAAAATGTTATGCTTTTGTGTATGGCGAAGATTCACGAAACCGTGCAGTAGCACATGGTGGAGCATTCAAGTACGGTTCGGGATGCGGTCTATGTCAAACAGGAGTTCCTTGTGAATTCAACATACCTGGAAAAAGATAATTGTATATTGGAATTTCAATTCATAATCAGATATTAAAAACAAGTAATATAATTAGAATAACTTTTCACTAAAAGATTCAAAATGAAAACAACTGGAAATACAGTATTGATTACCGGTGGCTCAGCCGGAATCGGATTTGAAACAGCTAAGATTTTTTCAGCGCTGGGTAACAAGGTAATTATTACCGGTCGGAATCAGGAACAATTAGATGTAGCTCTTTCACAATTGACAAATGCAGCCGCAATTGTCGGTGATATTAGCAACGATACAGATGTAGAAAACCTGGTAGTTACTGTCAAAAATCATTTCCCGCAATTAAATATACTTGTCAATAATGCCGGGAAAGCAGTTTCTCATAGTTTGATGGATGGGATGGATGGGTATAAATTTGCCGAAGAAATCATGCGAACAAACTACTTGTCGGTAATACGACTGAATCAGCTCCTGTTACCAATCCTTGCAGAGAAAGAAGAAGCTGCCATTGTCAATGTAACATCGGTGGTAGCCATTGTACCAGGATCATTATCTACCTATTCAGCCAGTAAAGCTGCCGTACATTCCTATACATTATCCTTGCGTAAGGAACTAATACATGCGAATAAAAACGTAAAAGTATTTGAACTAATGCCCCCCTTGGTAAATACAAAATTCTCAGCCGAAATAGGAGGTGAAAAAGGAATACCACCATCGGAAGTAGCTTTGGCACTGCTGAAAGGACTAAAAGAAGATCATTTCGAAATTCATGTAGGCAAAACACAATATATCTACGACTTATACCTCAAATCGCCCGAAGAAGCATTCAATGCCATGAATGGAATGAGTCAAAAAAAAGATTAAAATGATTAATAAACAAAAAAACACAATTGCAGGTTAATGACAATTGTGTTTTTTTATAAGCAATCTAATAGCATCTTATCCCATGACCCCAGCGATCTAAATTTACCATTTTATACAAGTAAAAACATCGTTCCTTTCATCTGTTTACAGATAAAAATAAGAACACACAGAACTCATAGCAATGCGATTCAATATAAAGCGATACAATATGATTCATTCAATGCTGTCTAATATCTAAAAAATCATATTTTGCGTATCTGGTTAAAATGACTAATTTTGGAACGTAAAATAATCCGTAAACGGAGAATATGACAACACTACTACTTATTGCCGTTCTTATTCTGATAACAATCGCTGTATTGGCTTTTTATTTGTACCGAAGGCTTCGTGTATCTGAAATGCGACAACAGGAAATGGAAGTCAGCTTACAGGAACTAAAGAACACGGTCAATCCCCTTCAACTGGAAGCCCTGGAGGCTAAGCTGAATCCACATCTGTTTAAGAATATCTTAAACTCCATCCAGTCACATGCTTACCAGACGTATTTTGCCATTGATAAGCTGGCGAATGTACTGGATTATATTTTGTACGAAAGCCGCAAGAAATTTGTTACACCTAGGGAGGAGATCGAATTTGCCTTAAACCTGATAGAAATCAATAAAATAAAGGTAAGCCCGTTGTTCGACCTAAAGATAAAAACACGGGTGAATGATACAGAACCCTTGTACGATCAACAGTTGATCGCACCACTGATATCGATTGATTTGATAGAAAATGCATTTAAGCATGCCGACATTCAAAGCCCCGATGCTTTTATTTCTATTACACTTGAATTTAAAGACAATCATTTTGAACTTACCGTTGCCAATAAGATTTCACCCAAGGCACCTATGAAAAAAGAAAAAGGCGGAATAGGCCTTAAGACCCTGGAACAAAGGTTGAAAATAATTTATGACGACAATTTCAAACTTGACAGCTATATAGAAGACAATGTATTTGTTGCTCAATTAAAAATAGACCTCTTTGAATACAAAGTTAAAGTGCTTGCTCCTTGATGATGAATTACCTGGGCTGACATATCTGAAAATGCTCTGCGAACAGATTCCTGAGTTGGAAGTAATAAAAGCTTTCAACAACCCCGATGTGTTCCTTACCGAGTCAGGGAACCTGGACTATGATCTATGTATCCTGGACATTGAAATGCCTCAGATGAGTGGTATCCAGGTAGCTTCCTTACTTCGGGGGAAACAGGTGATCTTTACCACCGCCCACAAAGAATATGCAGCCGAGGCCTTTGACCTGGATGCTGTGGATTTTGTACGTAAACCCATTCAACTGGAAAGACTCCAGAAAGCAGTTCAAAAAGCCATTAGGCAGATAGCAGATGCCCGCCACCATAAAAAGTTTGTCCAACTGAATACGGACAAAGGAAAATCGTTGATATACTTTGACCGGCTTTGTACCATAAAGGCTTCTGAGATTGATAGCCGGGATAAAGACGTGTTGCTGAAAGATGGATCCACGATCCGTTTAAAAAATATCTCTTTTGAAAAACTACAAACCATCCTCCCACAAAACAACTTCTGCCGGATCAACAAGCAAGAAATAATTGCCATCGACATTGTTCAACATTTCTCGTTCGACCAAATCACTTCCAATATACAGAATGAACAAAACAAACCCCAACTGTTTTATTTAAGTGAAGTCTATCGGAATGCCTTTCTGGAAAAAGTAAAAATCTGATTGATTACATTTTTTTTCAGCCTTATAGCAAAAGAATCCCGATTCGGTTCGATTCCATGTATTGTGTTGTTTTTTAATCCTATCTTTGCTTTTTAGAGAAAAGATACAATGTGAAATATTACCTTATCAGGGAAAATTCTATTCGCCTGTTAAGGAAATAACCAACAGAAAAAGAATCCACCCCGTGGAATAACTACTGCGAGTTCACCAAACAGTCCAAGGAGCTTAGAATGATCAATTCTTAAAAATCAGATAAGACAGTTATAACTATCATTTTAATAAATAACAAACCAAAAATAAACGATCTATGCTTAAGAAATTCAGGAATGTATTTTTCTATTTGCTCATCATCGGGAGCTTTTCGGCATTCATGTATTGGATCGACCTGATGGGTACCAAACAGGAAGTAGCCTCTAAAATAATTTTACATACAACAGGCAAAGAGCATTGGGTGGAATTCATGCATTCCCTGTTGCAGAATATAGGTCATCCCCTGGCTATTCTGTTGGCACAGATCGTAACCATCATACTGGTAGCCCGTGTTTTCGGGTGGATATGCAAAAAGATCGGACAACCCACCGTTATCGGTGAAATTATAGCCGGGATTGTGTTGGGACCCTCTTTGATCGGAATGTATTTCCCTGGGTTTTCCACCTTTCTTTTCCCTGTACAATCCCTAGGCAACCTGCAGTTCTTAAGCCAGATAGGTTTGATATTATTTATGTTCATTGTTGGAATGGAGATCGACATCAATGTCTTAAGGAACAAAGCCCACGATGCTGTGGTAATAAGTCATGCCAGTATCATTATCCCGTTTTCATTGGGGATGGGTCTGGCATATTTTATTTATAAGTCATTTGCGCCGGTTGGTGTAGGCTTTACCTCCTTTGGATTATTTATCGGGATATCTATGAGCATAACTGCTTTCCCTGTATTAGCACGCATTGTCCAGGAGAGAGGAATTCATAAAACACGATTGGGGACAGTTGTCATTACTTGTGCAGCAGCTGACGATATAACCGGGTGGAGCATACTGGCCGCCGTGATTGCCATCGCAAAAGCCGGATCATTTGTCAGTTCCATTTATACCATCTTACTGGCACTGGCATATGTGTTCCTAATGATTAAAATAGTCCGTCCGTTTTTAAAACGTGTTGGCGATTTACATACTTCAAGTGCAAACCTGAGTAAATCAATCGTCGCCCTATTTCTTGTAACATTGATATTATCTTCCTGGGCTACCGAGATCATTGGGATTCATGCTTTGTTTGGTGCTTTTATGGCTGGAGCAATTATGCCTTCCAACCAGAAGTTCAGGAATATCTTCATTGAAAAAATTGAGGACATTGCCCTGGTGATGCTACTTCCTTTGTTCTTTGTCTTTACAGGATTAAGGACTGAAATTGGCCTATTGAACGATGCATACCTGTGGAAAGTAACAGGCATGATTATCCTGGTTGCTATTACCGGAAAGTTTTTAGGCAGTGCGTTGGCTGCTAAGTTTGTCCGTCAAAGCTGGAAAGACAGCCTGACCATTGGTGCGTTAATGAATACCCGCGGTTTAATGGAACTGGTTGTTTTAAATATCGGTTACGATTTAGGAATACTTACTCCTAAAGTATTTGCCATGATGGTGATAATGGCATTGGTAACAACATTTATGACCGGTCCTGCACTTGATTTAATCAATTGGCTATTTAAATCGAAAGCAGAGGATAAACTCAATGAGATAAGCCAAATTAACAAATTTAAGATATTGGTATCCTTTGGAGATCCGGAGAATGGCAAGTCACTGGTCAGGCTGGCCAATAGCTTAATCAAAGAAACTTCAGGAAGTGCAGCCATCACAGCCATGCATTTATTTCCCAGTTCAAAATCACATCAATTTAATTTAGAGAACTACGAGAATGAAAGTTTTGCTTCAATTTTTGAAGAATCAAAACACTTGAATCAACAGATAACCACCCTATTTAAAGTGACTGGTGATATAGAATCGGATATCGCAGAGGTGGCCAACAAAGGAGAATATGATTTACTGTTGATTGGAATAGGGCAATCGATCTTTGAAGGGAGCTTGTTGGGGAAGATTCTTGGTTTTACCACCCGGATCATTAACCCCGACAGGTTAATCAATCAGGTAACAGGAAAAGAGAGTCTCTTCGAGAACTCACCTTTCGACGAAAGAACGCGATCCATCATTGCAAAAAGTAAAGTTTCGGTTGGGGTATTAATTGACAAGGGATTTAACAAAGCAGATCGGATATGTATTCCTGTAATAAGTGCAAATGACGAATTTTTGATTGGCTTTGCTCAAAAACTAATCAACTTTTCAGGATCGCAGATAACGTTTATAGACATAAACAATCACATAAACAAGAATTCCGAACTCAAAGAATCAATACGTGCTATTGAACAAATAGCACCGAATCACGCCACCTTAATGAATGAAAAGGGCATTCAACATGGATTTCTGAACCAGCAGAACCTCATGCTGATAAGTGTGGAGAGTTGGAAACATCTTCTCGAAACAAAAAGCATCTGGCTGACAGATATACCATCAACCCTGATCATTGCTGAAAAGGGATAACCGGGAGAAATGAATACACATTGTCAGGTCTATATAGACACAATGTGATTTGCAGGTAGCCAGCAGACATTCGAGGATAAAAAAAAGTGACCCAATGGAAATACTTTGGTTGTTTAAGGCAAAACAAGATTATTTAAAAACGAAATCTAAATAGATAGAAACAACGATAGTTATTTGTTTTTCATTTAATCTGGAATAAACATAATTTAATTTGGTTAGTTCAAAAACTGTCAGAACTTTTGATAGTACATTTTTAGTGGATCATTTTTCTACTTTTGCCAGTACTAATTTTAAAAACCAGGAAATACAGCTACACATTTTATTCAGACAAAGAGAAGAACGGATTTTGTCCAATTAACGCATCAGTTGCTTTTGCCGGTACTAGGTTAAGATATTACATTGGTTATTGTTTTCTTTATTGGTGAGTTTTGTACAAGTTACCAAGCAAAAAAACTCAATCGGATTAGAAGGCAAAACAAAGGTGAAATACAATGCAAATAATGACTGTTTCCAAGCAATTAATATCGAATTATCAAATTAACTTCAAAGCGCAAAAGAGATATTCCGAATAAAATGGTGAATTTACTGGATAGAATAACTATAATTAAATGTGGTCATGGAAGCAGAAACCAACTAACAACTGATAAACCAAAATCAGTATGTACCATTGGTAAAAGCATAAAAACAAATCTGAACATTTAAGAGAAAATCACTTTCCTCATCTTCTTTTTGCAGAAACCGGAAACAAAACTGGACAAAAAAACAGACCTATTCTTACAAACCGGTCTGCGCCTGTTATCTATATGGAATGAATCATATGTTATGAGCAATCTATGTGGAAAATGTATTAATCTTAAAATTGGATGTACTAAAATTGGGTCTGCTAAAAAAGCATAGACTTTGACTTTAAGTTCGAATTTAGTTTATTCATTTGACTTTCAATCAATTTTTTCTTGTTATTGAATATTCTTTGCTATTTGAATAGCAGAGACCAAAGCAACATTCAACCGATTAATTGCTTCTGCAGCTATTGCAATTTGTTCCCGAGCTTCCTGCCAATGACCTTCTTCAATGGCTTCGCGGATGCCTGGTAACGTTTTTACCCCATAGCCGGTATAGAAACCCGGTGCGTAAATAGCATGTTTATACCATGAGCGACGGGGAAGTCCGGCTGGAATCAGCAATTGTTTTTCAGCCTGAAACAACAATTCGTTCAGTTTCTCTTTCTTCTTATCGGGAAAAGCGTCCAATTGTGTTTGCAATTGATAAAGCTGATTGGCTGATTTCAGAAGAGAGTCAAGTGATATCTTCAGGTTGCTGAAATCAAGAACAGGTACAACTTCTTTTTCTTTTGGAATAAACAAGACTTTTTGCGGATCGGAAGCTAATTGATAAGCCTTAGCTTTTATGAGTTGATTTTCCACTGCATTATCTTCTCTTAATTGATCGCTTAGGTGAGTTACTTCCTCTAAGTATTTAGAAATTGTTTTTTGTAAACTACGAAAATCAAATGGCAGTATATCTGCATCTGCCAACCTCAGGACAGAACGCCCGACCACTTTCGAAAGTGCGACTCCATAGACAAATCCGGGATCTTTAAAGCGAACAAAATTGTCATAAGAATCGTAAATAGAATGATATTCACCTCCTGCATCTTCACCACCAAAACCAAATGACAAAGTCGGAACACCCAGGTGTTGTAGAAATGATGAATAATCTGACCCTGTACCCAATGCACCCAACGAGTAGGTATCCTTTGCCAGGGCTTCTTTTTTTAGCTTCGGAGTACCTGCCCGTAAAGCATCAGCAGCTCTTCTTCGGTCAAAAACACTACTTTCGGTTTGAGGATCTTTTACATCTTTAGCGATTTCGGTGACGAAGTTTTCAAAAGCATGTGAACCTTCGGCTCCAAGGAATCCCCTCCCATTGCCATCTGTATTAATATACGTTACTGCCTTTTGTGATAATTCTTTTTGATGATCCTCCGCCCACTCGGTTGAACCTAAGAGTGATTGTTCTTCACCATCCCAGGCGCAATAAACCAAGGTTCGTTTAGGTTTATACCCCGATTTAACCAGTTGACCAATGGCTTTTGCTTCTTCCAGTAACGATGCCTGACCACTGATAGGGTCGGCAGCACCGTTCACCCAGGCATCATGATGGTTGCCTCTTATTACCCATTCGTCCGGATATTTCGATCCTTTTATTTTAGCAATTACGTCATATGCCGGTACAATATCCCAGTTGAACTCCGTTTTCAAATGCACTTTGGATTTGCCAGTACCGCCCACTTTGTAAGTGACAGGCAATGAACCTCTCCATTCCTGAGGTGCTACCGGACCTTCAAGAGATGATAGTAAAGGTAAGGCATCGTGATAACTTATGGGTAAAACGGGTATTTTCAGAATGGTAGTTGCCTCTTCCCTGGTCAAACGTTTAGCCTTTAAAGTGGATCCGATTCCGGGAGTCAACGGATCACCCGGATATACAACCATGTCCATTACCGATCCACGTTGAACCGTATATTCGTTTTTAAAAGCTCCTTTAGGGTATTCATCTCCCTGAAAATAGCCATCTTCTTTCGGATCTGAATAAATGAGACATCCTATTGCTCCATGTTCATACGCTATTTTGGGTTTAATACCTCTCCATGAACGTCCATAACGGGCGATCACAATTTTACCTTTAACATCAATATTAAGCCTCTCCAATTGTTTATAATCTTCGGGTAATCCGAAGTTCACATACACCAAATCCCCGGTAACATCACCATCGGCACTCCATGCCACATACGTTGGCAATTGTCCTTCCTGACCCGAAGTAGCATCTTCAGATACAGCCAGTTCTTTTAATGTGGCAGTGAAGCGGGTAGGTTCAATTAGCTCTAGAACACGTGTTTGGGGAGTAGGAAATAAAACATGGTAGGTTTCTATCTTAGCATCCCAACCATATTCCTTGAATTTCTTCAAAATAGCATCGGCTACTCTTTTTCCTCCAGGCGAACCTAAATGATGCGGTTCGGCAGAAAGTTCTTTAATATTTGCTCCGATAGAACTGCTGGTAAGCAATAGATCAAATTTCTGTTCTAGTTCAGTTTGTCGTTGAATGGAAGACTTTGAAAAACCTTCCAACTGCTTTAATTGAGCATGTCCTTGTGGTACAGAAAATAAACCACAGAGACACAGTGTTACTAAATAATTTTTCTTTTTCATTTATCTATAATTTATAGGGATCCAAATTTTTGAGCTTTTTATCATTTTATAAACCGGTCGATTGATTTCACTTCTTTAACGGAAAAAAGGTGCAAACAAATGTAATTGAAGCTTCTATACAACGATGGTCGTTTTATTTATTAATCCGCACCCGAAACAAGAGAAATAGACTATGTATCAACGCGACTGAAAGTGCTATTACCATTAAAGTCCTGTTTTCAGTCCAGCCCATGGTTTGTTGGTACCATATGGCAGCTACTGACAATAAAACAGACAAGACTAATCCTGTGGTTTTAAATATCAACAGGTCCGAACGTAACGGTTTTTCAGTCTGCAACTTGCTATTCTTGAAACCGTAAAGAATATAAACATCCAACCCTATTACCATCCAAATCAGCAAACGAATCCATGTATCAGCCGGCAGGAAAACCATCATAAACAGGCACGTTATTATGCCCAAGACAGGAATGAGTGGAACCAACGGGGTTTTAAAGCCACGGGGTACATTGGGCATTGTTTTTCTCATAACCAGTATTCCTACACAAACCAGGATAAAGGCCAAAAGCGTACCAATACTTGTCATTTCGCCGGCAACACGCGCCGGCACAAGTGCAGCAAAAGTACCGACTACAAGTAACAATAATATATTGCTTTTAACCGGCGTACGATAAACCGGATGTATCTGCGAAAAGGTTTTTGGCAGCAATCCATCTTTACTCATGCTGTAAAAGACACGACTTTGACCTAACAACATCACAAGAATTACCGACGTATAACCAGCTAAAATCGCCAATAGAATTGCTTTGTTCAACCAGGGATAATCGGGATGAACAATACCGAAGGCATCTGCTTTTCCCATATGATCGATCACGATAGCCACCGGAGCAATGCCATCGTGTCCTTTGAATGCGGTATAGTTCACCACTCCGGTCATCACATGAGCAAATAAAATATAAAGTACGGTACAAATAAGTAACGAAACAAGAATGCCGATTGGCATATTTTTCTTTGGATTTTTTGTTTCCTGAGCGGCTGTACTTACGGCATCAAAACCGATAAAGGCAAAGAACACGACCGCTGCCGCTCTGATAATTCCACTAAAACCATACTCTCCAAATGTGCCGTTATTTGCCGGGATATAGGGTGTATAATTAGCCGTATTAATATATTTCCATCCTAAAAAAATGAATATAAGCACGACGGCTATTTTAAGCACGACTATGATAAAATTCACCTTCGAACTACCTTCAGTACCTCTTATCAGCAATATGCTTGCAAACACGACAATAAACGCTGCCGGGAGGTTTATAATCCCTCCATCCCAGGGACACAATACCAGGGACGAGGGAAGGTGTATGTCAAAGCCTTCCAGAAATTTTACCAGGTAACGGCTCCAGCTTATGCTAACAGTGGCAGCTGCAATGGCATATTCCAGAACGAGATCCCAACCGATAATCCATGCAATAAATTCACCCATGGTAGCGTACGAATAGGTATAAGCGCTTCCGGCAACCGGGATCATAGAGGCAAACTCGGCATAACACAATCCGGCAAAGCAGCAACCCAAAGCCGCAATTACAAACGAAATGGTTATAGCCGGGCCTGCCTGATATGCTGCAGCTCCTCCTGTAATGGAAAACAGTCCTGCTCCGATAATAGCTCCTATACCTAATGCAACAAGTTTTGTTGCTCCTAATGATTTTTTCAACGAAAGATTGTCTACTGAGTTTGATTCAATCAACAAACTATCAATGGACTTTTTTACAAATAAACTCATTCAATTAATTTAAAATTTCAACTAACAATTCAATCATCACACATTGGATTTCATAACCGGCATTAATTATTTTCCCTGTACCTGCCCACATTCGTAATATTATCTCCAAAGACAACAGCATTAACCAATATACGGGTAGTGCCATCCCAAATACCCCGGAATATCGGATCTTCTGCAAAAAGGATAACACGCCCGCTACCGGCATTACTGACCAGTATTGATGCAGATGATTTAAGTTTCTTCAGGTTATCCTCTGATATATAGCCATTCAATAACGGATTTTCAGTATAAGCCGAAACGGTTGAATAAGCCGATTTAGACGGTTTATAAAATACAGACGATTCACGGATTACCGGAAGTTTGGATGAAGTCAGGCCGAAACCCAGTGGATGAGTAATATCAATACTGGTTTCAAAAATGGAAGTCGGAATACGTTTGACTGCTTCTGTTTCTTCTGCCAAAGCATAAGGAATACGACGATTAGTTTTAGCGGAATCAATTCTTTCGCCTACCAGCCTTTCATTCGCAATTCCATTCTCAATAGCCCATTTAGAAGCTGAATTAAGCGTAATCAACGTACCACCATTTTTAACCCATTCTTTCAATTGTTCTGCCAAAGGTTTTCCATACTCACCACTAGTCAGAATAATTCGATTGAACTGATCCAGTTTTAGTCGGCGATTGGAACTTATGTCAGCTCTGACTAATGGATATTGGAGTTTTTGGTCAAAGAGATGCCATACTTCGCCAACTTCAGATGACGATGTACCTGTTCCGGATAAAACCAGTACTTCAGGTTTCTCAATTTTTTTGAAATTATTGCTGCCCAAATCTACACCTTTAAGACTATATCCGGTAGATACAGGAAGGATTTCAACATTCTCACTCCCGGTAATTTCTTTTAGCGTCGTAAAGAGTTCATCGGCATTTAACGTCTGACCTTGAACAGGGATGAGCAGACTTCCGTATGAAAAGTCTTTTGATCCATTTTCAACAGATACTGAGAATGGTTTGAAAGCAGTTTTTACCAGAATATTATGTGCAAGCAGCTTCAAAACAGACTTTGATGCTTTAGAATCACGGTAATCGATTAAATAAGCATATTCCGATTTTTGTAGAGCAATGACAGGTTTTATTGGTAAAGATTCCACTTTGGCACCTTTGGATTGATTACCTGTTTCGGTATAGGATAACCCGGATGAATATACAACTGAAAAGGCAGCACCATAACCCAATGCCGATGGATCTTTGTAATCCTTCTTTGAATCGAAGATAATTTTAATCAGGGCACTGTTTGGTTGCCCTACCGGTACTATATACGATTTTCCTTTTTCGTATTTTATACCGTCTAACGTTATATCAGCTGTATTTTGATAAACATCGAGATGATGCAACAACAAAAGGTTTACAAATTTTT
>Ga0302210_10000940_pt1 | contig 12755 bp, 10 predicted proteins | sample II_Fen_E3_2_FD_198793 | JGI IMG/M metagenome (GOLD analysis project Ga0302210, IMG submission 198793) | Peat permafrost microbial communities from Stordalen Mire near Abisko, Sweden - II_Fen_E3_2 | ecosystem: Environmental > Terrestrial > Soil > Wetlands > Permafrost | place: Sweden: Abisko... | reverse complement strand
CTTAACAAAGCAAAACAATAATTATTTAGATCAATATGTAAAACAAAAAGATGGCACACGTGTCATCACATTGAATAAACAGAAGCAGTGTCCTTTTTTAAATGAACAGAAACTTTGCAATCTGGTATTGAATTTCGGAGATGAAGTTTTGTCTGAAACATGTACGATTTTCCCAAGGCAGATACACGAATTCGCAGATAGAAAAGAATATTCTTTGGTATCCTGCTGCCCAGAAGTTGTGGATTTGATGAATCAGCAGGATAAGATCTGTTTTACGAAGAATATGTTTGATATGGATGATGACATTTTGTTGCAGATACGAACTATGATGATTACTATTATGCAAAATCAGCACTTTTCTATTTCAAAGAGTGTGATGATGATATTTTATATTCTTCTGGATATTCATCAAAAGGAATCTGCATTAAAAAAAGAGATAGATAAATATAAGGACGAAGCTGTTTTGCAAGAATTATCAGATACCATAGATAACATGCGATTCCTAAGTTTAGATACTTTTGAAGAAAATAATGAACTTTTTTTAGACATGACCGAAAATTATAGAAAGCAAGAGCTATATACCAGTTATCTGCAGCCAATAGCTGTGATGGCGGAAAACATATCAAGAGACTATGATAAACGTAAAATGATCGTACAATTACAGAAATTCGAAAAGCAGTTTTCTTCTTATGAAAAGTTATTTCGCAATTACCTTGTTGTAGAAATTTTCTCAAATAGTCTGATGCCAGAATCGGATTTGGAAAGTATAGTTGTTATGCTTCAGTGGATTGCTATGGAATATGCGGTAATGAGGCACTCAATCTTTTTAAGCTGGTTACTTGATGAACAAGAAAAACTGTCTTATACGGTGGTACGTAATTATATTGTTGTTATATCACGAATGATGGGATATGACCAAGAAGATATCTATGAATATCTGGAAAAAAGCTTTGAAAACTTAGTATGGGAATGGGGATATCTGGCTTTACTTATTGGAGCGGAGTAAGGGGAATAATCTGATCTCATCGAGCCTTTACTTAAAGATGGAACAGGCAACACTAATTATGAGGTTAATATGATTAGAAAATTCGAAACTAAAGATTTATTGGAAGTTATGGAATTATGGCTTTCTACTAATATACTGGCTCATGATTTTATATCTAGAGACTATTGGGTGGAAAATTTTGATATGGTTAAGGATATACTTCCTGATGCAGAAATATATGTTTATGAGATAGATGATAAAATTAAGGCTTTTATAGGAATCGATAAGGGATATATAGCCGGAATATTTGTATCCAATGAAATGCAATCAAAAGGCATCGGAAAACAATTACTTGAAAAAGCAAAGGAGCTTTATTCTGAACTTAGTTTAACGGTTTATCAAAAGAATATAAAAGCGGTCAATTTTTATCAAAGAGAACAATTTATAAATAAACAAGAACAAATTGATGAAAATACGGGCGAAATAGAATATCTTATGGTATGGAGTAAATAAACATACCCTTTTTAAGGCACTAAAATGTGCGTACTTGTGTTTTTGCACTCGTGTTTTATACTTAGTCTAACAGGTGAAAACAGGAATGTTAAGAAAGCTTACGATGAAGGCTGATAGTGAAGAAGGGAAAACAATGATGGATTTTATAACACTCGCTCAAGAGAGATACTCTGTGCGAAAATTCAGTGAAAAAGCTGTTTAAAAAGAAAAACTTGACCTTGTTCTGAAAGCAGGGCAGCTCGCACCAACCGTAGCAAATTTTCAGCCGCAGCGGATATTGGATTGGGTTCCACATGGGTTATGTACTTTGATCCCCAGAAGATGAAAGAAATATATGAGATACCAGACAATTTTGAACCAGTAGTACTGCTTGTCATGGGGTATCCGGCAGAAGATGCCGCCCCGAGCAGAACGCATGGACAGCGTGAAGAAATGAATCATACCGTATTTTATAATGATTTTGGTGATTAACTGGTTCGGTAATTCCTTCACTGTCAGTTCACCTTCTGTCATATTTTAAAGCATCGTCTCCTTGACAAAAAATCATAAATGGATAATGATGAATATATTCATTCACTCGAGAAACGATTTTAACGGAGGCAAAAATATGGCATTGTCTAAAAATAAATTTTCAGAGGACGATAATGATCATTCCAGTAAGAAACGTATATCAAAAGAACCGGATGAACGCCGTCAGGAAATTGTTGAAACAGCATTAGAGATGTTTTCTGGAAAAGGTTATGAAAATACAACCATCCAAGATATAGCAGAAAGGATGAATGTATCTCCTGGTTTATGCTACCGCTATTTTAAATCTAAAACAGAAATCTTTGCGGCAACTTCAGAATATTATGCAATACAAGCGGTAGAACAAATGAAAATTCCTATGTCACAGGATATCCCGGCAACTGAAAAGCTGAATCTTGTCATAAACCGTATGTTTGATTTTTCGGTTAGTCACCATGAATTTGAATCAAGATATAATGAGGGGTCAAGCATTAGGGCCATTTTGCTGGATGATGTAGCCTATCAATGGATGATTGTAATGATACCAATTATCGAGCAGGGAATGAAAGAAAATACTTTTAATTGCAGCAATGCTCCAAGAACAGCTCAGTTTTTGATTTCTGGTTTGATACATACGTTCCACGCAGAAATGCCAACGGAAAATGCAAAGGAATATATGCAATCCTTTTTTGATTTTACACAAGATATGCTGGTACGTGTTTTAGGGATCAAGACAGATTAGAATATATGTGAAAAAATGTACATGAAAAGTCTATCGGCTATCATGTACATTTTTTATGGGCAATACATTGAATAAATTCATTCATTGACTTTTGCAAGACAATGGTTTACTATTTGAGTGAATAAAATTATTCATTCATAAGAAGGAATGTATATTTCATTGTATCAATAAGGAGAAGATAAATGGTGTCGTTGCTGACTCGACTTTTGATAAAAGATTATAAGAATATTGCATCACCGTCAGTAAAGAAGTCCTATGCGAAACTTTGCAGTTTTATTGGAATTTTATTAAATATTCTTTTATTTACAGCTAAATTATTTTCAGGGATTATAAGCGGATCAACGGCTATTGTAACGGATAGTTTTAATAATTTAGCCGATGCAGTTACTTCCGCAGCTTCGTTTCTTGGCTTTTGCTTAGCTGGAATTGGATCAGGTGAAAATCATTTATTTGGGCACGGCCGGTATGAATGGCTGATGGGATTTTTATCTGCACTTGCAGTACTTGTAATGGGCGGTACATTAGCGAAAAGTTCAATTACATCAATACGCACCCCAAAAAATATTGAATTCAGTTGGATCATATTATTGATACTCATCTGTTCCATTCTTGCAAAGCTTTATATGTTTTTTTACAGCAAGAATATTGCATGTGAAATAAATTCTGCTGCCATGAAAGCAACTGCTTCTGACTGTATCAGTGATATGGCAGCAACAACAGCTATTATGATTTCACTTATTGTACAGTATTTTACCAGATGGAAAATTGATGGTTGGTGCGGATTGCTGGTTTCTTTTTTTATCATGTTTTCAGGTTTGAAATCCATGATGGAAATTGTAGAAAGATTGTTAGGGCAAACACCGGACAAAGACTTAGTTGACAGAATTACAACCCTTGCAATGAAGTATCCCCAGGTGCAAGGAATCAATAGCCTGATCATTCACGATTATGGTCTAGGTCACTATGTAGCTTCCATGCATATTGAGGGAGAGGAAGAAAACAGTTTCATCTTAAACGACATTGCCAATGAAATTTCTTATAAACTATATCTGGAAATGGATTGTGACACGACAATACAAATTGATTATTTAGATACTGATTCTGTTATGTATGACTTGATATATAAAAAAGCGGAACAGGAAATCCAAAAATTCGAAACGAATGGAATGATAAAAAGTTTGCGAATTGTTAAATCAGGTGTACATACGAATGTGTCACTCATAGTTTCAGGATCAAGAAAACTGCAAAAGAAACAAGATCAAATCAAGGAAGTGATAAATCAATCAATCCTTTCAATCAATAGTAATTGCAGGGTAATCACTAAGATTGTCATTGCAGCTTTACACTCAAAAATGTAATACCGCAATTTCATTATAAATGTACACAAATTTTAAACTAAAGGAGATTTTCATTATGAACAAGGAAGAACGTATTGCTATGCTAAGGGAAGCCCCAATCCCTCAGCTTTTATTGAAAATGGGATTGCCGACAATGATCGGTATGCTGGTAACAGGGTTTTATAATCTGATTGATGCCTACTTTGTTGGAGGACTTGGGACAAGTCAAATGGGGGCAATATCCATTGCATTCCCTCTTGGGCAAGCAATTGTCGGTATCGCAGTTATGTTCGGTGGCGGTGCAGCGGCGTATATATCCAGATTATTGGGAGAGCGAAAAAATAAAGAAGCAAATCATGTAGCTTCAACCGCTCTTTATTCAAGTCTTATTATCGGGGCTGTTGTAATTCTTCTACTGGAGTGTTTCTTAGATAAAGTATTATGGGGGCTGGGTGCAACGGAAACAATTTTTCCTTATGCAAAACAATATGCCATTATCTACGTGGCTAGCTCAATTTTTAATATATTTAATGTTACCATGAATAATATTGCTTCAAGCGAGGGAGCAGTTAAGGTTTCAATGACTGCTATGCTGCTTGGCGCCGGACTTAATGTCATTTTTGCTCCTACTTTTATTTATGGTCTGCACATGGGGATTATAGGGGCTGCTATGGCAACGGCGGTTGCTCAAATCATTACCTCAATTATGTATTTGTTTTATATAGTAAAGAAAAAAAGTATATTCAGCTTTTCGCTAAAAGAAATCCGTTTGGATGGTACAATTTTCAGGGAAATTTTTAAAGTAGGAATTGGAATTCTTGTTTTTCAGCTTGCAACCAGTGTTGCAATTAGCTTAACAAATATGGCAGCGCAGCCATATGGTGATTCTGCTATCGCTGCTATGGGAATCGTGACTCGTGTGATCTCTATGGGTATCTATGCAGTATTTGGTTTTGCAAAAGGCTTTCAACCAGTTGCCGGGTATAATTATGGTGCAGGACAATATGACCGGTTACAAAGCGCAACAAAGATCGCAGTGAAGTGGACTACCATATTTTGTGTTTTAATGACATTGCTCATGGTTTTATTTCCTCAGCCGGTTGTCTCTTTATTTACAACGAACGATGCATCAGTCATAGAAATAGGATCATTTGCTCTTCGCATCAATATCATAACATTCATTTTTTATGGCATAGAAGCAATTTACTGTATGCTCTTTATGGCACTTGGCAAACCGTTAGGTGGATGGATACTTTGCGCTGGACGCCAGGCAGTGTTCTTTATTCCTATTATCCTGATGCTTCCCAAATTTATGGGATTAAACGGAGTGATAGCGGCTCAACCGATTGCCGACATTATCACGATTATCATCATGGGGATTTTAGCAATAAAGCTGAATGGAGAAATCAAACATTCTGCAAAGGCACAGGCATCTAATGCAAACAATGTCACCTAAAAATATAGAGGAACTTATAAAAATTTGAGGAGAAATGAAAATGAAAGTTAAGCAGATTTTAAATAGAATTTATGTAAATGAAATGGATCAGACAGTAGCATTTTATGAAAACTTGTTAGATGAAAAATGCAGTATGAGATTTGAGCACAAGCAATTTCATTTGGAATTAGCACAAGTAGGCTGCATTTTAATTATTTGTGGTACGGACAAAGTACTGGAGTCTTTTAAAAACACAAAAGCAACATTTATTGTTGACTCCATAATAGAATTCAAGAATTTTCTATTAGAGAACGATGCTACGATAAGGAAAGATGTAAAGGAAACTCCTACAGGGCTTAATATGATTGTCAAACATTTTGATGGTATGATTGTAGAATATGTGGAACAACAAAAATAGTTCAATACAAAACTACCATAGGAAGATTTGATTTCCTTGTCATGACAAGACGATTGTGAGTTATTAGTAAAAAACTCATTAACTAAAAGAAGAGGTGCAAAGAACCTCTTTCTAGAGGTCACTCGTTATTGTAAAAGATTTTGTAATAAGCATTTCTGTAAGTAGAAGGAGTCAGGTTTTCATATTCCTTAAAAAGCTTCATGAAGTATTTTTCGTCCTTAAAGCCCAACTTATAGGCTATTTCCTTGATGCTGAGGTCGAGCGTGCCAAGATATTGTTTTGCTTTAAGTATTTTCATACCATTGATATACTTTTTGGGGCTGACTCCCAGATGCTTCTTAAACATTTTTGCCATGTAGTCCTTGTTGTATTTGAACTTTTCAGCCAGCTCATCAATAGTGAATTCCTCGGTTATGTTAAGACAAATCCATTCAAGGAGAAGATTGAAATTACCATTGCCGGAGTAGGATAATTCGCTTAGCTTCAGGCTGGCATTGATAAACTGCTGGGATAGTTCCAATAGTATTGATGTAAGTGAATAATCGGCGGCGAAGGAGGTATAATAGCCAGAATTAGCAATATGCAGCAGCTGCTTGAAAAGTATAATACTCTTTTCAATACTTTCAGGCTGCCAAAATACAGGTAATATAATGCTGTCACTAAGTTTGTTAAAATACGGGGTGGAATTCAAGGGGGAAATCTCGTTCAAAGTATCCTGCTTGTTAAGTATACTGTTTTGACCGTGGCAGTAGAAGTGCAACCAGTAAAAAGAAGTATCCCCTGCCGAGTGCTGGTAGCCTGCATGAGTATGACCAGGTAGAAGAAGCAGGACCGAACTTGGAACCACCTCATACTTGATATCATCCTGCATGATAAATGCAGTTCCCTTGATCCCTATAATTATTTCAAAACTGTCCATGTTCCGTTTGCTGTGAATCCAGTTTCCTTCAGAAATAAATTGTCCAGAAGAAATATATGTGAAAGGTTTTTCGAGAGAAGCTTTAAAATAAAGCATATGTCGTATTTCACCACCAATTCTCCATATTTATAGGTCGATTCGCAAAATTTGTTTTGTTAAAATCAAGTATATTACAAAGGGCTATATATTTCAAGAATAGCCACAAAATGCGGAAACAAGCCAAAGGAGAGAATTATATGACTAAGCTTATCGAATCATACCCATTGCCTCTAAAGAAAACCGTTATTAAGGACAGCTTCTGGTCGGAATATCAAAAGCTGGTCAGGGATGTTGTGCTTCCATTTCAGAAGGATGCATTAAATGACAATATTCCAGGTGCTGAACCAAGCCATGCCATAAAAAACTTCAAGATTGCAGCAGGTCTTGAAACGGGAGAATTTTATGGCTTAGTATTCCAGGACAGCGATGTTGCAAAATGGCTTGAAGCCGTGGGCTACAGCCTCGCAATACATCCGGATGCGGAACTGGAGCGTTCTGCGGATGAGGTCATTGACATTATTGAAAAAGCACAGCAAAGAGATGGTTATCTGGATACGTATTTCATTATTAAAGAACCTGAAAAGCGTTGGACAAATCTTGAGGAATGTCACGAACTGTATTGTGCGGGACATATGATTGAGGCAGGTGTTGCATACTTCAGTGCTACAGGGAAGAGGAAGCTGCTTGATGTTGTATGCCGGCTTGCCGATTTAATAGATTCGGTTTTTGGACCTGAGACAGGGAAGATGAAGGGGTATTGCGGACATCAGGAAATCGAGCTTGCATTGGTGAAGCTTTACAGGATTACAGGCAATGAGTGCTATTTGAACCTGAGCAGATACTTTATAGACGAGAGAGGGCAGGAACCTTATTATTTCAGGCTTGAGAGGGAAAAAAGAGATGTCCTGGAATTTTGGCCGGGATTCAGCAAGTTCAAAAGGGAATACATGCAGACACACCTTCCGGTGAGGGAACAAAAGACAGCGGAAGGTCATGCTGTAAGGGCTGTTTACATGTGTTCGGCTATAGCGGACATTGCTAGTGAAACGGGGGATGCAGAGCTCCTTAAGACATGCCGCAGTCTATGGAGTAGTATTGTCAGGAAAAGGATGTACATTACGGGTGGTGTAGGATCTGCGGAATTCGGCGAGGCATTCACCTTTGATTATGATCTTCCTAATGATACGGTATATGCAGAAACATGTGCTTCGGTGGGGCTGGTGATGTTTGCCCACAGGATGCTGAAAATCGAGGCAAAGGGTGAATACGGTGATGTAATGGAAAGAGCGCTGTATAATACAGTTTTGAGCGGAATGGCATTGGACGGGAAGAGCTTTTTCTATGTAAATCCTTTAGAGGTATATCCAGAGGCGTGTGAGAAGAATCCGGCAAAGCAGCATATCAAGCCTGTTCGGCAGAAATGGTATAGCTGCGCCTGCTGTCCGCCGAATATTGCAAGGCTGCTTATGTCATTGGGTCAGTATATCTATACTGCAAGCAAAAATACCATATATACACATCTTTATATAGGTGGAAAGGCAGAATTTGATCTTGACGGAACGCCAGTTACACTTACGCAGGAAACAAACTATCCATGGGATGGGAACGTAAGGCTAAGAGCTACGGACTTCGGTGAAAAGGAATTTACGCTGGCGTTGAGGATACCGGCTTGGTGCAGGAATTACAAGCTCGTATTAAATGGAAAGGTTTTGGAAAACAGTGTAGAAATCTCAAAGGGATATGCAAAAATAATGCGGGTTTGGAATAACGGAGATACCATTGAATTATCAATGGATATGCCTGCGGAATTAATTCAGGCCAATCCCAAAGTCCGAGCTGATGCAGGCAAGGTTGCCATCACAAGGGGACCGCTGGTATACTGTCTTGAGGAGATTGACAATGGAAGCAACCTGTCAGCCATATCAATTCCACTGGACTGTAGCCTTGTATACGAAAAAGACAGCAGCCTTCCAAACGGAGCTGTTGCCATAAGAACAAGGGCAATAAGGACAGATGATACTGATTGGTCGGATGAGCTATACCGTCTGGCAGCAAATATGGAGAAGGAAACAAGTATAAAAGCTGTGCCATATTTCATGTGGTGCAATAGGAAACCCGGAGAAATGAGTGTTTGGATCAGGCAAAGGTAGAAATATCAGAAAAGCATACAGGGCATCGGCACGACGATTATCATAGTACTTTCGTGAGAAGATTTAAGGTTTCGTTAAGGTTAACTGAATACTGGTTTAAAGGCAACGGTTTATCATGAGGATATGAACCGTTGCCCTTCTTTTTATTGGGCAATTATAAGGAGCAGCTAAAATACCCATATCCGTTCTTGAGATGGCAAGAAACCACACTTCACAAATACAGGAACAAAGAGATGAAATCACATAGTATCTGCCGTTGTAAAAACCGGACTATAAAGTGAAGATGTAATATTTAAAAAAATATATTGCAAATGATGTATGATATTAGATTTTACTTTATTATAATATTCTGAAGTGGTAAAATTACAGAAGTATATGAACTGTCCAGTAAATATAGAGAACTGTTTTGGAATGACAAAAACAATTAATGATATCTAAAATATCATATTGAAAACGTTAATGGGCAGAGATATATTATAATTATATGCATATAACTTCGGTAGGTGAGGCTACTGAAAGGATACGGATTGCTACCGCGAAAGGTTGGAGACAACCATAGTAGGTCAACAGGATTTGTCGAGATTACAAGGCATAACCTAATGCAATTTCACTGCCTTTCAGAGCTAAAACTTGAACGGGTGTAAGATTATGTCTACCTTCGCCAGTTCAAAAATCGGCGAAGGTTTTGTTTTATTGCTATTCATCTTTTCATGAGTCTTTTTAAATCTGCAATATAAGATGAAATAATTAACATGAGAGTAGACCCTGATCACCAAAGTTAGTTTATCAAATGGATACAGTGGGATTTTAATCTAAAATCTCTTCGTAGCCAGATGGAGGGATTTTTATGTTTAAAGAGACAACATTCTACTTAAGCCGAGTTATCGGCAAAAAAGTCTTTAATACATCTGGGGATGTGATTGGGACACTATGTGATATTGCCGTCAATTTTGAAGTGACGAAGCCGCAAGTCTCAGCACTTGTTCTTAAGTGTGGAAGTAAAGAAGTGATTGCCGACTATGTCAATTTTATAATTATAGAGGAAAAAGGGCAGTTTATCTTCAAATGCGTAGAAATCTTAACATTACAGAGCCTCGCGGAGAACACGCTGCTTTTAAAAAAGCACGTTCTAGACAGACAGCTTGTTGATATTAATGGACGGAAGCTTGTCCGCGTCAATGACCTTCGGTTAGCGGTTATGTCTACTGGAACTTTTCTTATTGCTGTCGATGTCGGTTTTGAGGGTCTGATGCGGCGTATTGGCATTGCCAAGATAATAAAAGATTTTTTAGGCTTTTTTCATGTAAAAATTCCAGGGAAGTTGATCCTTTGGCACGAGGTTGAGACCATTGATATAGGTCATGCTGGTATTAAACTCAGTAAGGCGTATTCCAAGCTTGAAACGCTGCACGTTTCTGATCTGGCCGATATTCTGGAAGATATGGATAATAAGATGCAGGCGGAGGTGTTCTCATCTTTGGACGACGAGAAAGCCGCAGATGTCCTTGAGGAATTGGAAACGGAGACTCAGCTCACCGTTCTTGAGAGTCTGTCTGCTGAGAAGATAGCCGATCTTCTTGAAATGATGCCAGCAGATGAGGCAGCTGATATTCTCGATGAGATGGGGGAGGAAAAAGCAGAGGAACTTCTCTCAAAGATGGAGAGTGATGCCTCCGAAGAAGTCCGCGAACTCATGGAGTACGAAGACAATGAAGTTGGCAGCATCATGACGACGGACTACATAGCATATAAAATCAGCATGTCTGTAAATGAGATTATTAAAGAAATTCGCCGTTTAAAGCCAGAGTCCAGTTCAATATATTACCTTTACATTGTGGATGATCAGGATCACCTGAAAGCGACGGTATCGCTACGCGACCTTATTGTTTCATCGCCGGAAACAAAGATTGAAGAGATCATGAATACAAAGATGATTTATGTCTATGATACAGATGACATTGAATCAATCGGTGAAATTATTTCCAAATATAATTTACTTGCGGTACCGGTTGTTGATAAGAATATGGAGCTTTTGGGGATGGTTGTCATCGATGACATCGTTTACAATCTCTTGAGAGCAAGACGCAGAAGGATTTAAAGGAGGTGTGACCAATGACAAAAGTGGTGAACGGCATCAAAAAGAAAAGTTTATGGAAAAATTTACTATTATTCTTTGCGATACTTGGACCTGGGATCATTACCGGAAGCGTCGACAACGATGTAGGCGGTATTACAACATACTCTCTCGCGGGAGCTCAGTATGGCTATAAACTTATTTGGACACTCATTCCAGCATTTGTTGTTTTATTTATTACGCAGGAAATGAATGCGAGAATGGGTATTGTCACCGGAAAAGGTCTGGCAGACCTTATTCGTGAAAATATGGGTGTCAGGACTACGTTTCTTATATTTATCTTTTTATTATGTGCGGATATACTCAATACCACAACCGAATACAGTGGTGTGGCAGGAAGCATGCAGATTTTTGGTATCAGCAAATATATATCAGTTCCAATTGTGGCAGTTATATTGTGGTTTATTGTAGTAAAAGGTAATTACAGAAAAACAGAAAAAATATTCCTCATATTCAGCTTATGTCTACTGATATATGTTGTGGCTGCTTTGTTGGGTAAGCCTGATTGGAACGCAATAGGGAAATCAATTATTAAGCCTGATATTGAATCCAATTTCGGCTATATTTCAACCGTTATTGCTCTCATTGGTACAACGATCGCACCGTGGATGCAGTTCTATATGCAATCGGCAGTTATTGAGAAAAACATACAGATCAAAGATTTAAAGTTCTCAATTGCAGATGTTTTTGTCGGCTGTATTGCAACTGTAGTCGTTGCATTTTTCATAATTGTGGCATGTGCATCTACTTTATATGTCAATGGAACACAAATCAACGATGCCAGTGACGCCGCAGCGGCCCTGGCACCTGTAGCTGGAAAACTTGCATCACAGGTGTTTGCTTTTGGCTTGTTTATTGCTTCCATTTTTGCTTCCGTTATTTTGCCTGTTGCAACGGCATTTTATGTTTGTGAAGCTTTTGGTTTTGAGGCTGGCATAGATAAGAAGTGGAGTGAAGCACCTCAGTTTTATTGGCTTTACACAATTATTGTCCTTATTGCAGTCGGAATTGTTTTATTGCCAAACTCACCTTTGATAGCCATATCGTTTTGGTCTCAGAATATTAACGGCATTCTGCTTCCGGTTGTCCTCATCTGTATGGTTCTGATTGTCAATAGAAAAGATGTTATGGGACAGTATGTCAATAATCTTGTTACAAATGTCATTTCATGGATAACGATCATCATACTGTTTGCATTGACGGCAACAATGGTCATTTCACTGTTCCAATCAATGATATGAAAGAAGCTATATGCTGTTTTATAAAAGGCAACAGAGTACAATCAAAAATAATAAATTTTTATATCGTCAGTCATTAACATGACTGGCGATATTTTTTATGCTGCTTTGTAAGCGTCAAATATTGCTCTGTCTGCTGTTTATCGGAAAGGCTATGTGAGAAACTATGTAAACTTGACTTTCTTAATATAATCACTTATACTGATAATCATAAAAAGTGATTATTAAAACGAGGAGGTTTTTGTTTTGGATACAGATTATACGCTTGGTTTTTTACTTGGAACCGTTTTGAGAAAACAAGAGATGTTATTGGAAAACACTCTGAAGGATTTAGAAAT
>Ga0302210_10000938_pt1 | contig 12776 bp, 9 predicted proteins | sample II_Fen_E3_2_FD_198793 | JGI IMG/M metagenome (GOLD analysis project Ga0302210, IMG submission 198793) | Peat permafrost microbial communities from Stordalen Mire near Abisko, Sweden - II_Fen_E3_2 | ecosystem: Environmental > Terrestrial > Soil > Wetlands > Permafrost | place: Sweden: Abisko... | reverse complement strand
CGCAAAAGCCATGACCCTTCTAGACCCAAATCTATCAGCCAACATTCCGCCTGGAATTTGAAACAAAGCATATCCAGCAAAAAAAGTACTTAAAATAATGCCCTGCGAGGCTGCATCAAGTTGAAAATCTGCTCCAATAAATGGTAAAGAAACACTAATTACCATTCTATCCAAAAAAGAAAACAGCCAACTCAGCCACAGTATACTTAAAACAGAATATCGTACCCTCCACTGAAAATATTTTTTTGGTGAAGCAGACGGTGTATTCATGAAAATCCCTCCTACGCAAAATCTACAGCAGACATATGAATACCCCTAAATCCACTCCAGCATTACCATACCTATGAAATATGATAAGCATCAAGAGCTGCTTGAACAGCTAAACCTACATGTATATCTGCCTTATGTCTTATTAAAACAGCTTCCAGTGCACCAAGAACATGCACAATATTTTTCTTTCTGCAACTATATCCCATTGTACCAATCCGCCATATTTTCCCCTTCAAAGGACCAAAAGAACTGGCAATTTCAATTTCAAAATCCTGTAGCAACATCATCCGAACAGATTCACCATCTATACCAGTTGGTATTTCAATAGCTGTTACAACAGGCAATTTATGAGCCTCATCACCGTATACCTTAAGCCCCATTGCCCTGATTCCTGCAACAAGAGCTTTTTCGTGCAATGCATGACGGGAAAATCTATTTTCAAGCCCCTCTTCTAATACAATTCTCAAACCTTCTCGCAACGCATATATCATCGAAGTAGCTTCCGTATGATGATTTAATCGAACAGGGCTCCAATAATCCATCAATTGACTTAAATCAAAATAGTTACTGCGAATTAATCGAGTTTGCACAAAATCTTTCGTACTCGAATCAACCAAGCCTTGTTCAATCTTTTTACGCTGCAATAATATAGCTTCAACTCTATCATTAAAGGTAATCGGCGCCATCCCGGAAGGTACGGATAAACATTTTTGTGTACCACCGATAGCTGCATCAATTTTCCATTCATCCACTTTTACCGCAGTCCCACCCAAGGTGGCAACGGCATCTACCACAAATAATACATTCAAAGCTCGGCAGGCTGTACCAATTTGTTCTAATGGTTGCATACAGCCAGTTGAAGTTTCTCCATGAACCATACCGACAATTTTAGGTTTCACTCGCTTAATTTCCTCAATCACGATTTCGGGTGAAAACACTTCTCCCCAAGTAGTTTCTACCGTCACAACATCTGCACCATATCTTTGAGCAATTTCCACAAAAAGATGTCCAAATCGCCCGTATATCGGAACTAAAACCACATCGCCTGGTTCAATCAAACTAGCAAGAACTGCTTCGATTCCAGCCCGGGAAGTGCCATCAATGGGAAAAGCCCACTGATTTTTTGTTTGAAACACTTCTCTTAACATTTCCATTGTTTGGTTCATGATATTGGTAAACTCAGGGTCAAACTGTCCTAAAATAGGCGTACACATGGCTCTAAGTACGCGTGGCTCTGCCTCAACCGGGCCTGGCGTCATAATCGTACGCAATGTGGTATTAAGCTCTTTATACATGTATCATACTCCTTTTACCTATTAACTATCTTTTTCGTACAGAACAACTATAAACCTAGCATCCATATACTGCTATCTTTCATGGTTGCTAATTAAAAACTATTTAAATATTGTAAGTCCAGCTACTATCAAAAGCAATGAACCCTACATATGATTTATTCAGCACAGATTATTGTACCATTATTTTCAGTAACCGCATAATATGCATTTTCTAAAGATGTAATAATAGCGGTTCTGCCCTTACCGGATTTAATGAACTTAATAGCGGCTTCTACTTTGGGCAGCATAGACCCGGGGGCAAAGTGTCCTTCTTCGATATAGCGCTCAGCTTCTGAAACAGTGATCCGTTCTAACCATTTTTGATCAGGTTTCCCAAAATTGATAGCAACCTTTGGCACTGCGGTCAAAACAATAAAGGTATCGGCATTAATAACATCAGCCAGTTTACCTGCGGCCTTATCTTTATCGATTACTGCATCAACACTATGCAGCAGGCCCCCTTCACGATATACGGGAATGCCACCCCCGCCGCAGGCAATAACAATATCTCCATTGTCCATGAGGCAGCGGATTGTTCCTTTTTCCTTGATGTCAATCGGCTCTGGAGATGGTACAACTCGTCTAAAACCTCTTCCAGAATCCTCAACAAAGGTGTATCCTCGTTCCTGTCCAATTGCCTTGGCTACAACTTCCGAATAGAATAATCCGACCGGCTTGGTTGGCTGCATAAATGCCGGATCATTTTGATCAACAATAACCTGGGTAATCGCGGTTGATACATGTGTCGTCATACCCTGCATTAAAAATGTATTTTGCAGGGCATTTTGCAGATGGAATCCAATATATCCCTGGCTCATAGCACAGCACTCCGCAAACGGCATGGCTGAAATCTTTGAATTTTGCTGATATGCTAATTCAAAAGCCAAATTAATCATCCCGACTTGTGGTCCATTCCCATGGACAATCACGATTTTATAGCCATCTTTGACAAGGTTCACAATGTGACCGGCAGCCGCCAAAACGGATTGTTTTTGTTCCTCCGGAGTATTGCCCAGCGCATTCCCACCTAAAGCGATAACTAACTGTTTGTCCATTTCAATTCTCCTTCTTATATTCTATCCTGCTTAAATTGTAACATCACGATTGCAGTCTTTTGAATAAACATAATTGAAATCTTCATCACGGCCAACAGCATAACAGGCCTGCGGACAATATGCCCCCATAAAAATGTAATCACCTTTTTTTACGGGAATCCAGTCATTATCGAGATTATACATTCCCTGCCCACTCAAACAATACGCACCATGTTCTTGAACATGGGTTTCAATATAGCCATGTGAAGCACCTGGCTTGAAACTAAGAATATGAAAATTACAATCAAATGCCAAATCTTTCGGCAAAAAGTCTTTAACTAGAACATCTTTCATGCCTTCATAGATTGTCCATTCCATATCTTCTGTATTTCCTGTAACAACATATGGCGTATTCCCTTCCAACGGTACATATCTACGTTTATACATAAAGACTTTTGTCACATGACCACTCGTATTGTTAAAATAAAGTTTTGTTCCTGGTGGACAATAAATAAAACCGCCTTTTTCTAAAGCATAAGATGCCTCACCAGCTTTCACAGCTAAAGACCCTTCCAATAAATAGATTAGCGTCTCAACACCTTCAGTCCCAAAGCCAAGTTCATTCTTACCACCCTCATAAATCGTAACGAAATAATCAACAAAACTAGCTCCAAGTTTTGGCGAACTAAGAATTGTAATATCACAATTTTCAAAACCAGGAATGACATTTTTGACCAAACCATCCGGTTCAATTAATGCATAATTCTCTTTTTTAACCACGGATCGATTACTTAAAAGATCACTTCTATATCCGACAACATTATTAATATAACTCATAATCAAACCTCCACTTTATCCAAATTTTTTTGGGTTCTGTTATTTGTCAAATAAAATACAATTGCACCAATAAATAAGAGAATGGCTCCCAAATAAAATCCCCAAACCCCAGATCCTGTCTTATCGATAATATAACCGGTAAGTGCTGGAGCCACAACTGAAGAAGACATTCCGAAAAAATTGAATGTTCCTAGTGTTGTAGCCATGGTTTTCTTATCCGCTTGATCCGATACATAAGAAATCAAAACTGGATCAACAGCCATTTTTCCCAAAAATCCATAAAGAAGCAAAACGATAACCAGACTAGTCGTATCTGGAACAAACATGGAAACAGCGATTAAGATAAATGCCGCAATTTCGAGAAAAAGAATAATTGTTGCTTTTTTATCACGTTTTTTATCAGACATTCTAGCAAAATACAAAGCACCCGGAACGGCCGTGACTGCTATCATCGAGACGGTAAGGCCTATCATACCACCTTTAATGGCACGCTCAGTTTCCAGAAATTTTGGCAGCCAAGTGACGATCATATAATATGCATAGCAGGTCGTAAAATACAAAAAGTAACAAGTTAATAAGGACGGGCGGAACATCGACCCTTTTGATTTCTCAACAACTTCCGAGCCGGCCTCATCTTTTGTGTCGATAGACCCATCATCCACTGGAGAAATTTTACTTGGATCAATAATTACAAAGAAAAACCACAAAACGAGGAACACCAGCAAACAGCCTGAAATAACAACCATAGTCTGCCATGGTAAACCCATTGTTTTAACAAAATAGCTTGAACCAGTCATACCAAGAATCATCCCCAGTGCCGAACCACTATTAACAATAGCCGTTTGCAAACCTTTCTTTTCTTGGGGTACATGCTGTGAAGTCAATGAATAAGCTGAACCATAATATGTACCGCAACCAACACCAGCCAGCACAGCACCTATATAAATTGGCATAATCGATGTTGCCGAAGCAATACTAAATACACCAGCAGCGAAGATAATAAAGCCTGGAATCAGCACTTTTTTTTGGCCAAATTTATCGACTAAAAAACCAGATGGAATTTGCAGTGCCGTATAACCAAAAAAATAACAGGATGCAATAATACCCATTGCTGCATTTGTTTGTGGACCGATCGTATTTTGAATTTCAGGGTAAATCGGTGATAACATTGCTCTGTAAATCCAGATGATCGTCCAGCCCATACAAAAAGTAAAAACCAGACGTTTCCAATAACCCTCCGGATATGATTTTTTTAATACTTGTGTCTTCATAATAAACATCCTTTCTTATTTGCATTCATACGCCAATTCATATAGCGTGTATGCCAATGTTTTAATTCCATCACGAAGATCTTCAACCTTTGTATCTTCTGCCGGATTATGGCTAATCCCCTTAATACTTGGGACAAAAATCATACCAGTCGGAACACGTGGCGCAAAAATTTGAGAATCATGACCGGCGCCACTGTGCATAACTTTATAGTTCATTAGCTTATCTTTACAAACACGTTCAATACTATCGACAACTTTTTTATCCATCAGTACAGGCGGCTCATTCATCCAGTTATCAAACTCAATATCAATACCCATCTGATCAGCGATTTCTTTCATATCCAACTCAATATCAGTGGTGAATTTTTGTAGAAATTGCATATCAGTATGGCGACAATCCATAGTAAATAAAGTTTCGCCGGGAACAACATTAACCGTATTTGGTTTTGGGACAACTTTGCCAAAAGTTAGTACCAATGGATCACCAGCAGCTTTTGCTTTGTCAATCGACTGTGTCACGATACGCGCCATACATTCAATCGTATCTTTTCTGAACCGCATAAGTGTTGTACCGGCATGATTGGATTCCCCTTTAAGCTTAATGTTATAACGTTTTTGACCTACGATGGAACTCACCACACCAACCGTGAAATTTTCTTCTTCAAGAAAATTCCCCTGTTCAATGTGCAGTTCAATAAAAGCATCAATATCCATTCTTTGCTTGAAATCCGTACTGAAGTCAAAACCGCAATTATGCATAGCTTCAACAAAGCCAATCCCATCAGCATCTTTTATCGTCATAACATCTTCTTTTTTCGCTAAACCGAAAATATTCTTACTTCCCCAAAAAACGTAAGGAAAGCGTGATCCTTCTTCCTCTGCCATTGAAATGATTTGAATACTCTTTCGTGGTTTTCCAAAAGTCTCCAGTAATTTTTTTACAGCAATATATGCACCGAAAATCCCCAGTTGACCATCTAATTTTCCGCCTTTAACAACCGTATCCACATGAGATCCAGTAGCGATTGTCCGTTCTGGCTCTTCAGTCCCCGCCATCGTAGCGTACAAGTTTCCTACCGCATCAAAATGGCACTTCATCCCGATTGCTTCAAATTTCGCCTTCAACTCTTTCTGTGCCTTTAGCCAACTTGGCGAATAAAGCAGCCTCGTTGTGCCTGGACCTTTAGCATCACTAATTGACGATAACCATTCCATCGTTTCTTGAACTTCACCCAACATAATATCCACAGATTAGCCCTCCCCTTGATTTGTTAAAAATTTTAACCCTAAGAAAAATCCAAATAATGTATCATTCCCCGAAGTATGACCAAAGGACTGTGTCTTCGTTATTGTTTTTTCTATTTCACCCGGCTCTACATGATCCAGGAGCTTTATAAGCTGGATTAAAAACTCACTTGCATATCCTTGCAATAAAGCATGGAGATAGGCAACGCTGATTATGGTCGTTCTATCTCCGGTCACCTCTAACATAAGAGCTTGCTGCCAACTATGAAAGCTGCCAAATGTCATAAGTGCCAGGGTAAAACCCAATAGAATATCATCACCACTTGGCGTCAATCCTTTACCTCTACCAATAAAAAAGCGTATAATTTCAACGTTCATATTCCAATCTGATTTATCAGAATTCCGCAATAGTTGTATATACCGATTGGTTCTTTCATCTAAAGGGATTCCGATAAATTTAGCCAATTCCAGGTTGTCCAAATATTTATATAGCTGACTATGAGCTATTTCATGAAGGCTGCACTTTATTTTGGGCAGCTTTAAATCTATAACAATTAAATTTTTATAACAAATATTTATGATTCTATCAACACTATAAAAAATTAAGGTTTCATCTTTATTGACAACCATATTATCAATTTGCACCGAGTTGAGTATGTTTTTCAGTTTCTCTTTTTCTATATTCAAGCCAAAAGAAGAAAGAGATGTACCGCTACAACCAATATAAATTAAAATATCATCAAATTGTACATTGAGCCCCTTGTTAAATTTACTGTGCACTTTACCCACATGATGATTCTTTAAAGACAAAGCCAATAAATTACTTTTTGCCTCCGTCTCAAAGCTAAACTTATCCTCAGTCAATGTCTATTCTCATTTTTTTTGCATATGCAATAATTGCTTTTTCAAAGCAAGCCAGTGGTGCACGCACTGTTCCGGCTCCGATCTGACCCACCCCCATATTTTTATGCGCTATACCTGTATTAATCAGCGGTGTAATGCCCGTTGCCACTACTTTTCTCGCATCAATACCTAAGCATGCACCCTTAAAATCCCAAGTTGGGATACTCCAGTTAGAATTATTAGAAATACATATTTCATTCATTTCATTAGAAACTCTTAGTGCATCATCAAATCCGCCTGCACCCACAAATCTTGTAACACCAGGTGCCGCTACCATGGCCATTCCACCAACACCAACCGTTTCGGTGATAGCACTGTCACCAATATCCGGATTTGCATCGCCTTCAGAATAGCCCGTAAAATATAACCCATTCGGGGTATTGACGGGGGCTGTAAACCATTCATCACCCATTCCGCTTATTCTCACGCCAAAATCCTTTCCATTTCTAGCCATTGTTGTAACTACCGTCCCCCTTGTAACTTTTCTTGCACAATCGACGATGGATTTTCCGGCTGCCATCATAATATTCAAGAAGAATTGATCTGTATCCGCCAAAAATTTTATCACATTATATTTTTCTTTTTGTGCAATGTTAAGTTCTACGATTAATGGTGTAATTTCTTTCAAAAAATTAAGCGTGGCAGCTATATTTCTCTGATGGAATTCATCCCCCATTGTAATGGCCTTTGCAATGAGAACATTTAGGTTCAGTCCTCCCGATTTTCTTTGTAGAGCTTTAGATAATACAGGACCCAACGACTCACTCATCCATTTCAATCGGCTTATAACCTCTTCAGAAAAAGCTCCAAATCTAAGTACCTTTCCTATACCTTCATTCATTATGCAATACCCAATAGACCCATCCAGCTTATTTTCCACCACGAGCAATGGCATATTGCCGGATGTAATCCCCCCCATAGGGCCTACAACGTTTACATGATGGCATGGCATGAACTGAACGCCTTTATTTTTCAATAATTCTCTTGCACTTTTTTCATCCGCTGCCCAACCTTCAAATAAGACAGCACCAATACAAGAACCTTGCATTGGTCCGGTCATATCTTCGTACGTAATGGGTGGTCCGGCATGAAGCAATACCCTATCGTTTAAAATTTCTATTACGGATTTTGCAGGTACGACATCAACCAGAAAAGGCTGTGATAATTTCATCTTATCAATTACTTCTTTATTCGCTTGTTCTATTTCTTCCATTTTTGAAAGTTTATTTAATATTTTTATAAGAGTTTTATTACCGCCAGCTGCCGGTTTCCAGTCATATTGTACAGTATTTCCGCCATATGCTAAAACAGACTCTGTAAAACTTGCAAGACCTATATTTATAATACGTGGTTTAGAATTCAATAGCTCCATCACAGCTTCACTGACTTCTGGCAATGCTTTCTTTACCACATTTGTTTCTACTACATACTTATCAGCTTCTTTTAGATCTATGCCTTTTAATTTAAGTGCAAGTCTTACCGCTTTCGCATTACTTTCTTCTACCAGAGCACCACATTCTCGCAAAGTTCGTATAGCTGACGGATAGCTTTGCGGATCATGTTCCGTTCCACAAACAGTCGCTACAAAATACAAGATACGTCCTTTTTCCTTGGCCTTTTGTATTGCATCTTTTATTTCATCGGCTAATGCCCCTGCCATATTCGGATGTGAACCATATCCCAATACACAGTCAAGCAGTATTACACCTGTATTTTCATCGTCTGCATATTCTCTTATTTTTTTAATTCTAACTTCTGGGTCAATCATTGGATGTGGCTTACCTTGGGTGTAGATATCGTCCCCTAAATCCAGGACTTCGTATCCCCTTGTATTAAGGATATATCCTTCTTTTTTTACCAGCTTTCCCAACCCTAATGCTTCGGTAATGAGCATCCCGGCCTCAGCAGCAAGGGTTCCGCCAGAATATAGTCCTTTTACGGTTTTGTCCTGTGACAACGTTGTCTTTATTTCACATTTTATATCTTCCCTGTAGTTTGGTTTTACCTCTCTGCCCTGTGAAAGATCTACCGCTATCCTTGCCGTTTCTTCGAGCGTATGCGCTAAATATACAGAACCTTCGTGGTGGTCTGGTTTTTCACCAAGAAATATAGCCACTACTGGTTTGCTAAGATTATGCAATAGCTCTACAATCTCATCCCTGACTTTTGGGGCTGGCGGTTTTGAAATCACTACAATTACATCGGTAGGTTCGTGATGTTCCAATCCCAGTATCGCATCGCGAACGGTTATAGCATTGACCGCTTCACTCAAATCACGTCCACCAGTCCCTATGGCATGCACAACTCCACCACCCATTCGATCAATCATAGTGGTCACTTCTTGTATTCCCGTCCCAGAAGCACCAACGATGCCGATATTGCCTGGTCGTACAACATTTGTAAAAGCTACTGGAATACTGGAAATAATTCCCGTACCACAATCAGGTCCCATTAGCAGCAAGCCTTTTTCATGTGCTTTTTTTTTCAGTCGCACTTCATCTTCCAATGAAATATTATCCGTAAAGGAAAATACATGCAGCCCTTGATCAATAGCCTTTTCAATCTCTTCCGCTGCATATTCGCCTGGTATGGAAAACAGTGCTACGTTCGCTTCTGGCATCTCTTCCAAAGCAGCATCTATGCTGGTTACACTGTCAATATTATTTTTTTTCCGCTTAACCGCTAAGTCATTTAAAAAATTTTCCGTTTCCTCAAGAACATTTTCAACAGTTTTTTCATCAGCTGTCTCAACTACAATAATCATATCACTTGGAGCTGCGCTTTCAGCTTCAGCGGTAAGAAGCTCACTATTTTTAAGGATGTCTTTATTTGCATCTGTCCCCATCATTATGGAACATTTTGTTATTCCAACAAGAGTATTTATTGAATTTGTAAGCAGCATAAGATTGATAGAATCTTGGTAACTATTTTTCTTAATCACCGTATATAGCATTTCCAATTCCCCTTTATTGTGTTAATATTGTGTTAAATATAGATTTATCGTCATTATATCATTATTTTTTTGTATTATCATTGGTATAAAACTTATAAAAATAGCCATTTTTTTATACCTAAAGGAGTATTAATTTGAATATAAAAGACATTCTAAAAATGAAAGCAATGCACGGTGCAAAGTTAATTGCTGGTAAAAATGAAATTCTAAATGAAATTCATGGCGTTAACGTTCTTGAAGCCACAGATATAACAAACTGGGGACGTTCTGGCGAAGTAATTATCACTAGTTTTTTCGCGCTGCAAAATTTAAATAATAGTGAATTAGATGTGTTTTTTGAAAAACTCCATACCATAGGAATTAGTGCTGTCATAATTAAGATTGACCGATTAGTTCGTCAAATACCAGATATCATAATCGAACTTTCCAACAAACATTTAATCCCATTGATCCAAATCAGTAAAGATGTAAAATATGAATCTATTATTCTAGAAATACTGGGACCCATAATAAATAAAAATGTAAACCTGCTACATAAGTACTATGAAGTACACAGCGAATTAACCGCTCTTGCATTAAAAATGCCATCCCTAGACAAAATACTATGCGAATTTAAGAAAATGATTTTACACGATGTAAGTCTTATCAACACTACAAAAGGAACTGAAATCACCACAAACCCGGCACTTTCTGATTTTAAAATAACAGCTACAAGCAAAGTATCTCCGCAAAAATATATACATTTCACCTATATACGTAAAAATGTAGTCTACACTGGAACGACCCCTAAGAGTATGGGCAAGCAGCTCCGCGTCCATATTCCACATCTCGGCTATGATGATTACGAACTAATTATTCATGAACTACAAGATCCAATCAGTCCCGAAGACTTCATGGTAATAGAAAATGGCGTAAAGTTTTTGCAAATGGAGCTCCTAAAAAACTACGTAATTTCACAAAATCTCTTTCAACAAAAAAACAACATCTTAAGTGACTTATTAAATGGTAGACTCTATGAAAAAAAAGACATTGATGAAGTACTCGAATCTCTTAATCTTCACAATTATAAAAACTATCAGTTGGCACTCGTAAGCCTGTATCAAAAAGACGAAAAAAAACATTTAGATACAACCTTCATAACACAAACGCTGAGACAGATTCAACTTAAATTCAAATCCTGCTTCAAAGATATTGTTTTTCTTGAAAAACTAGATAGAATAGTATTCATTCTCAATTTCAGCGATACACAATCAGATCTTACCACCAACTCGATTGAAAAAATAATGCATTGTTTGAATGAAGCCAACTTGTTCAAGTACTTTTATTACTATGTAAGCATTAGTTCAAAAGTTGGAAGAAACGATATTCCTAAGGCAAACAGAGAGATTTTAGACACGCAAAAGATTTTGCGATTATTCCATAATATGAATAAAATATTACCCTATGACGAATTGGGGATTTACAAATTATTCTTAAACTCAAGCAGTCTTGGCAATCTTAACAATTTCATATCGCCACAAACCATTAAATTCAGACACGACTATCCGCTGCTATTTGAAACGTTAAAAACCTTTTTGGATACAAATCAAAGCTACCATCTTACCTCTGAAAAACTATTCCTTCATCCAAAAACAGTAAGGTATAGAATCGATAAAATTAAAAACCTAATCAACATAGATCTTACAAACCCTGAAGACTTACTTCAAATACAAATAGCTGCCAGACTGTTTAAATTAATTGACGGGAGGAAAACAAATGAATGACCGATCCTGAAATTTTTAGTTGCATAACAAAAGAAAATATTCATCTGCATGCAACCTTGTATAGAGCAAAACGCAACAGAAAAAACCTAACGATCTTATATTTTCATGGCGGTGGACTTCTCTATGGAATAAGCACCGACTTACCAGAAAATTATATAAATGAATTTTTAAATTCAGGCTATAATTTTTTAACGTTAGATTATCCCTTAGCACCAGAAACAAAACTCCACCTAATTTTGAAATCCACTTTTGAATTACTTTCCTTCTATCTGAAAAATTTCAATACGATATTTTCACTAGAAAGTAACTCATATGTACTAATGGGAAGATCTGCCGGCGCATATATCTGCTTTATGATGTATGATCGGCTAATAAAAAGTAAAGCCTTACTGCCAAAAGCAATCATCAGCCTGTATGGATACGCAAGACTTGACGAAGTTGAATTTAGCACACCAAGCAAATATTATAAAAAGTTAGCTATTATACCTGATGAAAGCATAAAAAAAATTATTTCGGATCAGCCTGTAACATATGGGCCAATGAATTTGAGATTTTGCCTTTATATAAAAGCCAGACAAGAGGGAACATGGATACGACAGCTCTGTGGAACAGATGCCCCCGAAAAATACTCCTTATCGGATGAAGCGCTTAAGATGTTCCCCCCGACAATATTAGCAGCTGCAACACTCGACCCAGATGTGCCATATAGAATATCAAAGACGCTATCAAAACGAATTCCAAATGCACACCTCATAACAATCTACCAAGACATCCACGACTTTGATAGAGATATCAACAATGCCTCTGGCAAAGCAACCTATAAAGAAATAATTAACTGGCTAGAAAATAAAAGATAATTACTCTTTTAAAGCAAAAAAACCGTTTAAACCTTTGGTTTAAACGGTTTTTTTGACAAATCATTCGCAAATAATAGATCTCATTATCGTTTGGCAACTATTTATTTGTTTAAAACAGACAAAGATAGTCAGACAAATTATCCTGTATGGATGATGAAAAAAAAGAAAAAGAGAAGTACAATTGAATAGAAATCTATTACACGTAAAATACAGAACGTAATTTAAATGATAGTAGAATAAAAAGGAGTGTTATTTTCTATGAGTAATCAGGAAATGGTATTACTAACGAAGGAAGAATTGCACCAATTA
>Ga0302210_10000935_pt1 | contig 12815 bp, 10 predicted proteins | sample II_Fen_E3_2_FD_198793 | JGI IMG/M metagenome (GOLD analysis project Ga0302210, IMG submission 198793) | Peat permafrost microbial communities from Stordalen Mire near Abisko, Sweden - II_Fen_E3_2 | ecosystem: Environmental > Terrestrial > Soil > Wetlands > Permafrost | place: Sweden: Abisko... | reverse complement strand
CAAAATTCCAAATACCATTCCACATGCTATAATGACACCATACAACGCTATGCTAAAACCAAAAACAGTAAAACTTTTCGGTACCTGGTGAAGGTATATTCCCAGATGCGGAAATGAAATGTCCGTTGGATTCATTTTTTCTCCTGTCATAGTTTCTGTTTCTATACATTAAAACGGAACAAAATGACATCTCCGTCCTTTACCACATAGTCCTTCCCTTCTATACCGACAGTGCCTTTTTCACGCGCCGCCGCAAGAGAACCATATTCCATCAGATTCTGATAACCAACCACTTCCGCTTTAATAAATCCACGTTCAAAATCTGTATGGATCTTGCCTGCCGCCTGTGGTGCCTTGGTGCCGGCTTTGATGGTCCATGCTCTGCATTCATCTTCTCCAGCCGTCAGAAAACTGATCAGTCCGAGAAGGTGATAGCTCGCTTTGATCATTTTTTCCAGTCCTGATTCTTTCAGACCAAGATCTTCCAGAAACATATTTTTCTCTTCATCATCTAACTCGGATATCTCAGCCTCAATCTTGGCACAGATTACAAATACCTCACTTCCATTACCGGAAGCATATTCTCTTACTTTTTTGACACCGTCATTATGAATGCCATCATCTGCCAGATCTTCTTCCGCAACATTGGATGCAAAAATGACCGGCTTCGCAGTCAGCAGATTATAGGAACGAAACCACTCGATCTCCTCTTCCTCTTCTCCCGGATCAAAGCTGCGCGCAAGTTTTCCCGCTTCCAGATGGGCTTTGATTTTTTCCAGCAGTTCCAGTTCTCTGGCCTGCATCTTGTCCATTCTGGCACCTTTTACCACTTTGCTTATTCTTCTCTCCAGAATTTCCAGATCTGAAAATATCAGCTCGATATTAATTGTTTCTATGTCGCGCACGGGATCCACACTTCCATCCACATGTACTACATTAGAATCTTCAAAGCACCGCACCACATGAACTATTGCGTCAACTTCCCTGATATTGCTGAGAAACTGGTTTCCAAGACCTTCCCCTTTGGAAGCGCCCTTCACAAGACCTGCTATGTCTACAAATTCAATGACAGCAGGAGTAACCTTTTTTGTATGATAGAGTTCCCCCAGCTTCTTGATTCTCTCATCCGGCACTGCAACTATTCCAACATTCGGATCTATCGTACAGAACGGATAATTGGCAGCTTCTGCTCCCGCTTTAGTCAGTGAATTAAATAATGTGCTTTTTCCTACATTGGGAAGACCTACTATTCCTAATTTCATTTTTTCTCCTTTGTGTCCTATCCTTTCCCATCCCTAAGTATGGCATCGAAATGAGTATATCTTAACTTTCTTAAAATTTTCTGGTATTCTGCTAATATTTTCTTGCATTTTTCAGTTCTTCATATAATGATTTATAGTTCCGGTATCGTATGCCGCTGATCTGTCTGTCTTCAACTGCCTTCTTGACTGCACAGTCCGGTTCACTGATATGGGAACATCCGGAAAACCGGCATTGCGGCTCATATTCCAGAAACTCAGGATAGTACATCCGGAGATCTGTTTTTTCCATATCAAAAAGATTTAGTGAGCTAAATCCAGGTGTATCCATCATATAGCTATGTGCATTCATTGCAAAAAGTTCCGTATGGCGGGTCGTATTTTTTCCCCGTTCAATTTTTCTGCTGATCTCGCCAACTTCCATGAATGCTTCAGGGCAAAGCAGATTGATCAGAGATGATTTTCCAACTCCACTCGGTCCGGCTAACGCAGTTGTTCTTCCTTCCAGCAGTTTTCTGACTGTTTCCATGCCATCCTGATTCAGAATGCTGAGAAACACCACCTCACATCCACACGCCTCATAGGCAGACCGGAGCGTCTCTCTTTCCTGCTCCACAGCAAAATCACTCTTGCTGAAGCAAATGATGCAGGGAAGTTTCTGCTGCTGCATCATGATCAGGAAGCGATCCAGCAGATTAAAATTAGGTTCCGGTCTGGCTACAGCAAAAATGATAAGTGCCTGATCAATATTGGCTACCGCTGGTCTGATCAGTTTATTGGCTCGCGGAAGAATATCCAGAATATTTCCCTTGGTATGCTCGTAATCGAGTATTTCCAAAACAACATTATCTCCGGCAAGCGGTTTGATATTCTGTCTTCGGAAAATTCCTTTTGCCTTACACTCATATAAAATTCCATCTTCAGCATGCACATAGTAAAAGCCGGCAATTCCCTTTAAAATTTTACCCTGCATTTGTTTTGTCTTCCGTAAACTCGACCGTTCTGGAAATTGTTTTATTTGTCGATGTTCCTGCTGTTACCGCAGCTGCTCCGGTATTGGGGTCTGTTGTTGTCACTGCTTCAGTAGTATCAGTGTACACAAATGTAATTTTCCCGGTAGCAGATTTGATGCCTGAATAATTCACTGATATCGGAAATGATGTTGTTGTTGTATTTAAAAGCTGTGTTCCGTCAGCAGTCACAATTGTCACTTTTACTGACGTACCATCTTTGTATGCCGAATCTTCTGCCGCTGTAGGTCCTGAAATATTCCCGCTGTAATTGTAGGTAGCTGTTTTGGTACCAGTACTGATTGTAATGTTTACTGCATAATCTTTTGCCACATAAGATCCTTCTGTCACATCCTGAGCACAGACTTCATCCGCCGGGATATCAGAAGTATCTGACTGGCTCACTTTTCCAAGCTGCAGTCCAGCCTCTACCAGTGTAGCCATTGCCTCGTCTTCTGTCTTGCCAATCAGCTTTGGCACCCGGACTTTGGAATTTTCTGATCCGGTACTGACTGTCAGTGTCACATTAGATCCGCTTGATGCCTTGGCATTTGCAGAAGGAGTCTGGGAAATAATATAATCAGCTTTGACAGATGATGATTCTGTTTCCGTTCTGTTTACTTCAAATCCAAGTTTTTCCAAACTGTTTTTAGCTTCTTCGTATGTCTTTCCTGATACATCCGGAACAGTAATTCCCTCTTTTCCAGCGCTTACTGTCAGCGTAACCGTAGAATTCGCATCAACCTGCACACCGGCTTCCACATCAGAACTGATCACGACATCCGCTCCGTATGCCGAAGATGTCACATAACTGACTTCGGTCTTTAAGCCAAGTGCCGCAAGCTTTTCCTCTGCATCGCTTAAATTCATTCCTTTGACATTAATCATTTCCACAGATGCTGTTTCCTCTGCAGAAGCTGTTTCCGCTGAGGCTTTTCCAAGATGAAAAACTCCAAGGGCATTTCCTGCAAACAGTATGACGATGACGCCGATCACCACTGCCGCCACAATCATCAGAATTGTAGTCAGCCGTTCCTTTCCCGGATTATAATCCTGATCCTCTTCATAATTTTCATCATACTCCCCCTGTGAATAATCACCTGCATATTCTTCCCTGTTTCTGCCCTGTCTCCGGTCAGTTTCAAATGATTTCTGTTCAGAACTGTTTTTTCCGCCCGAAGCACGTTTGATCTGCTCCATATCACGATCTGAGATCATGCGCGTGGAGGCCTCTTTATCCGGATCTAATACCTTTACAAAATCTTCATCCGGATTCAGCAGTGACTGTTTCAGATCCTCTATCAGATCTCCCATTTTTTGATAACGTCTGGCAGGGCTCTTCTGACAGCACTTAAAGACTATCTTCTCCACGCTGATTGGTATTTCCGTGACAAAAGCACGCGGGGATGGCATTTCTTCCTGAATATGTTTGATTGCTATTGCCACCGTTGTATCTCCATTGAAAGGGACACGTCCTGTCAGCATTTCAAACATGGTGATTCCCATAGAATAAATATCACTTTTTTCGTCACTATATCCCCCTCTGGCCTGTTCTGGTGAAGTATAGTGTACCGATCCCATTACATTGGAGGTTATGGTATTGCTGGTAGCAGCTTTTGCTATTCCAAAATCTGTTACTTTTACTTTTCCCTCCTTGGAAATAATAATATTCTGTGGTTTGATATCCCGATGAATAATATGTTTATTATGAGCCGCCTCGATTCCCATGGCGACCTGTATTGTAATACTGATCGCTTCCTTAACCGAAAGACGGGCTTTTTTTTCAATATACTTTTTCAGTGTGACGCCTTCTACCAGTTCCATGACAATATAATAAATGCCATTCTCTTCACCAACATCATATACTGTAACGATGTTAGGGTGAATCAGACAGGCTGCTGCCTGTGCTTCCGTACTGAACCTGGATACAAAATTTGCATTTTCACTGAATTCCTGTTTTAAAACCTTAATTGCGACAAATCTGTTTAATTTATGGCACTTTGCCTTATAAACATCAGACATGCCGCCGGTTCCGATTTTTTCCAGAATCTCATAGCGGTCTCCGATGATCATACCTATCTTAATCATGTTTCACCTCATCTGCAAACGGCTCAATAATAATCACAGAAATATTATCTCTGCCGCCGTTGTTGTTGGCTGCTCTGATCAGCGCCTCTGCCTTTTCAAGAATATCGCGCTGTGCGCTCATGATCATCCTGATTTCCTCATCCTCGAGCATATTGCTCAGTCCATCGGAGCACAAAAGAATTGTGTCTCCCGGCTGAAGCTCAATATCGAAAAAATCAGCAGTCACTGATGCGGTAACTCCTACTGCTCTGGTAATAATATTTTTATTTGGGTGGTTTCTGGCACTCTCCCTGTCCAATTCCCCCATTCTGACCATCTCTTCCACCAGTGAGTGATCCCGTGTTATCTGCCGGATCATTTTCTGGCGAATCAAATATAGTCTGCTGTCTCCGACATTAGCTACTTTCATGTCAGAGCCGCAGATGCAGGCGGCAACCAGTGTGGTTCCCATCCCCTGCATGGCTTCATTGGATCCTGCCAGCTGATAAATATCTGTATTTGCTCCGGAAATAGATCCCTGCAAAATATGCTCCACATTTTTTTCGGGAGACTGCCTGGCAAAATCCACAATTGTATTTATTGCATATCTGGACGCATAATCCCCTGCCTTATGTCCTCCCATGCCATCTGCAATCATAAAAAGATTTGACAGATTGCCCACCGGCAGTTCAGAAGAATAAATAACATCCTGATTAATGTCCCGCTTTTTTCCCATATCAGAAAGAGAAGCTGTCTTCAGCAAATTACATTTCCTCCTGCTCACATGTTCTGTCTGCCGCATCCGGCACGTTCGGATCACTGATATGTCTTCTTCTCAGCTGTCCGCAGGCTCCATCAATATCCCGGCCCATTTCCCTTCTAATAGTAACATGTATTCTGTTTTTTTCAAGTTCCTTTTGAAATGCCAGTGCCTGTCCCCTGTCAGTTGCCGAATACCCGCATTCTTTTACAGGATTGACCGGTATCAGATTCACATGGCAATTCATGGATTTCACAAGCCGGATCAGGCTGCGGGCATCCTCCGGTGTATCATTAAAACCTTTGACCAGACTGTATTCAAAAGTAATCCTTCGTCCTGTTTTTTCAAAATAATACCCGCAGGCATCCATTAATTCTTTTACGGAATACCTGTCCGCAATCGGCATCAGCTCTTTTCGCTTGTTATCTTCCGGTGCGTGAAGAGAAAGAGCCAGCGTGATCTGGAGGTTTTCTTCCGCAAGACGGAGCATCTGCGGAACAAGACCGCATGTTGATACCGTAACATCACGCTGACTGATATGCAGTCCATGATCATCTGTCAGAATATGAATGAACTTCACCAGTGCATCATAATTATCAAGTGGCTCTCCCGTTCCCATTACCACCACGTGAGACACTCTTTCCTCCGTCAGGCGTGTAACTGCATAGACCTGTTCCAGCATCTCTGCAGGAGTAAGGGAACGAACCAGCCCATCCAGCGTGGATGCACAGAATTTGCAGCCCATACGGCAGCCAACCTGTGAGGATATACAGACAGAATTGCCAAATTTGTATTTCATCCAGACACTTTCCACCACATTTCCATCATCAAGCTCAAACAGAAATTTTTTCGTGCCATCCACTGCAGATTCCTGAATCTCTACATCTTTCAAAGCCGTCAGTGTAAACTGCTGTTCCAGTTTTTCCCTGAATGCTTTAGACAGATCTGTCATCTCATCAAAACTTCTGACAAGCTTTACATGAAGCCACTGGTAAATCTGTGCCGCACGAAATTTCTTTTCTCCCATAGACTCTGCTGCATCCTGCATTTCCTGCCAGTCAAGGGATCTGATATCTTTCTTTTCCATATGTTATCCTGTCTGATTATTTTTTTTGAAATCGTGCCAGAAAAAATCCGTCACAATCATGTTTTCCTGGAAAAAGCTGTAACATTCCCTGCGCCGTCTGCTCTGAAATCAGCTGCCTGGGCAAATAGGGATCAAGAGAATCAAATTCCAGATTCAGGTTTTCCGCCATCCAGAGTGCCATTTTCTCATTTTCTTCCTGATGTATCGTGCAGGTGCTGTAAAGTACTGTCCCGCCTTTTCGCACATAATCGCAGCATACCGCTGCAATTTCTTTCTGCAGATCCTGAAGCTGCAGAAGATTTTCTTCTGTCACATGATATTTGATATCCCGCTTATGTCCGATAATTCCAAGTCCTGAACAGGGTACATCCAAAAGCAGAACATCTGCCTTTTCTTTCATTGATTCATCAGGCAGCGTTGCATCCCAGATTGTTGTATGAATATTGGGCAAATGCATTCTGTCTGCATTGTCACATATCATTTTTACTTTATATTCTGTCAGATCCCGGGACTCCACAGTGCCTGACATACCTGTGTGGCTTGCAGCATGCAGTGATTTCCCGCCAGGAGCTGCACACACATCGATGACAAAATCGCCTTCTTTTATTGCAGCACACTCTGTCACAAGCATAGAGCTGACATCCTGCACAGTGATTTTTCCCTCTTTAAATCCTGGAATCTTCGGAACTCCCTCCAGTGCTTCACAAAAATACGCATATGGAAGATATTCTGACTGTTTCACCCTGATCCCTTTTTGAGTCCAGGCGTCTAAAAGTACCTCCTGCTCTTTTGCAGAAAGTCTTTCATCCATCCTGATACATACCGGTTTTACATCCAGCGATGCTTCTGCCATCAGTGAAGTCAGCTCTTTTCCATATTCCGTTTCCCAAATATTGAGTATTGTCAGGGGCATGGATGTTCTGACAGACAAAGCAGCTTTCCAGTCCACGCTTTCTTCGGGCCATCTGATCTGCTCTCTGCTGCGGGATATGTTGCGCAAAACCCCGTTTACGAATCCTTTTAATGACCCAAAATGACGTTTTTCCGCAAGTTTTACCGCTTCATTGCAAACTGCACTGTCCGGTACGGCATCCATATAGAGTATCTGATAGACACTCATGCGGAGCAGGCACCGGATCAGTGTTTTCATCTTATCAACCGGTGTCTTGGAAAACTGATTCAACACATAATCAAGTGTAATCTGACGTTCCACGGTTCCTTCCGCCAGCCGTTTGATAAAAGCTTTGTCCTGTATTTCCAAATAATCGTATTTGTCCAATACCTGACGGATAAGAATATTACTGTATTCATTGCCTTTTTCTGTTTCCATCAGTATATCCAGTACAACTGCCCTTGCATTGATCATATTTACCCTCATTCATTTTATATCATGCTGCTAATCTCTGCTTCTGCTATTGCCGCCAAGAAGCAGGACCAGTCTAAGCAGCTGAAGAATTGCAGATGCTGCTGCTGCCACATAAGTCATCGCTGCCGCCTGAAGAACAGAACGGGCACCACGCAGTTCCTGATCACCCATAATTCCAAATTGCTCCAGCATTCTTAAAGCTCTGTGAGATGCATCAAATTCAACTGGAAGCGTCACCAGCTGGAATAGTACTGCCAAAGCAAAAATCCAGATACCTGCCCTGGCAACTGTATAACCAAAGACAGATCCAAATGCTGCAATAATAATTCCAAGAAAAATAATCGGTATTCCAAGCTGACTGCCAAGATTAGCTGCCGGAACCAGTGCTGTACGGATTTTCAGAGGCACATAGCCCTTCTGATGCTGCACTGCGTGCCCGCACTCATGCGCGGCAACACCAATTGCTGCAACCGATGTGGAACCAAATATAGGATCAGAGAGTCTGAGCACTTTTGCAGCCGGATCATAATGATCTGTCATTTCCCCACTGATATGTTCTATTCTGACATCATAAATGCCATTGCCGTTTAAGATTTTCTGAGCTGCCTCTGCTCCTGTCAGACCTGAATTGCTTCTCACCTTTGTAAATCTTCGAAAAGTAGATTTTACTTTTGCACTTGCTGCAAGGCAGAGTGCAAAACCGATAAGAACCAAAATATAAGTTGAATCAAAACCATAAAAACCATATCCGCCGTAATACATTTTTTAACCTCCTGCAATCGAGCCTACGCTCTGAAACGATCCCCCACCTGCACAGGATATCCCAGAAGAAAATCCTTTACCATCATTCTTTTCTTGCTCTCCAGCTGAATTTCCATCAGACATAAAAGGCCTTTTCCGGTTCTGATATAAATCCCGTCTTTTGTTACAAGTGCTGCTTCTCCCGGCGCTACCCCGCCGATTACATTGAAGCCTTCCTCATACAGATCTTCTTCTTTTGCCACTTTAGCCTTCCAGATTTTCAGAATTTTTCCACGGAAAGTACAATATGCCCCCGGCCATGAGTTAAGTCCACGGATCTGCAGTTCAATCTTTCCGGCATCCTTCAGCCAGTCTATTCTTCCCATTTCCTTATCCAGTATTTTTACATACGTTGCTTCAGATTCCTGCTGTTTGATCGGACTGATCTGGTTATTTTCAAGTAAAGGAAGCGTTTCCACAAGCAGCTTTGCACCTGCTGCACTCATTTTAAGAAACAGACTGTCTCCCGTTTCCTCTTCCGTGATCGGTACTCTGACCTGTTTCAGTATATCCCCGGTATCAATACCGGCATCCATCTGCATGATGGTAATCCCTGTTTCCCTGTCTCCATTTAAGATAGACCACTGTATTGGTGCTGCTCCTCTGTATTTCGGAAGAAGAGATGCATGTACATTAATGCAGCCAAGTCTGGGAATATCAAGAATTTCCTGGGATAAAATCCGCCCAAAAGCCGCCACAACGAATAAATCGGCATCCCAGCTCTTCATTTCTGCCGCCGTATCCGCACTTTTGATCTTAATCGGTTGAAAAACAGGAATATTCATGGACACAGCATAATTTTTAACCGGGGTCATCTGAAGTTCTCTTCCTCGTCCCTTTTCCCTGTCCGGCTGTGTAACTACATGTATTACTTCATATCCTGCTTCAACGATTGCCCGAAGTGTTTCCATTGCAAAATCAGGCGTCCCCAAAAAAACAATTTTCATTCTGCTTTTTCCTCATCTGCAGAAAGATCATCCTCTTCATCCTCATCCTCATCGGAAACAGCATTCAGATCTATCAGTCTGCCCTCAACTTTATCCACGTATAAATGCCCATCCAGATGGTCATATTCATGACAGATACATCTGGCAAGAAGCTCCGTTCCTTCTAATTCAAAATAATTCATGTCAAGATCATATGCCCCGATCCTGACATAATTTGGTCTGGTTACAATCCCTGTCTTTCCAGGCACGCTAAGGCATCCCTCATGTCCAGTCTGTTCCCCGGATGTTTCCAGTATCACAGGATTAATAAATGCATGCGGATCCGAACCAGTCACATCTGCTATGAAAATTCTTTTCAGGACACCGACCTGAGCAGCTGCCAGTCCGACTCCGTTTTCATCATATAAAGTTTCAAACATATCCTCAACCATCTCACGGGTTCTGGGTGTTATCTCTTTTACAGGTTTACTAATTTTAGTGAGGACCGGATCTCCGATCTCCCTGATATTTCTTAAAGCCATTTCTTCCCTCCTGTCAGCTCGGTGCTGCATGATTAATATGCAGTCATCGGGTCAAAATCAAATTGTATCTGTTCTGTCCCTGCTTGTAAAGACTCAAGATAGTCTTCCATTCCATCTTTTGCCTGAACCAGTGTTTCTCGGAACGGACTTTTGAGATAAAAGATCAGTCGATAGTAATCATTGATCCGGGAAACTGATGCTTTTGCCGGTCCGATCATTCTGAGATCCTGTTCTTTTTCCATATCCGGAAACATCATATGTATCTTATTTTCCAGACCACCCGCCATATCCCATGCCTGCTGCTCCTTTTTATCTGTTATGAGTACAGCCAGCATATGCGCCGCCGGTGGATAGGAAGCCATTTCCCTGTATAACATTTCTTCCTCATAAAAAGCCTCATAATCCTGATCTGCCGCATGCTGGATACTGTAATGCTCCGGCTGATAGGTCTGTATCACAACTAAACCCGGCTTTTCTCCGCGTCCGGCTCTCCCGGCCACCTGCGTCAGCAGCTGAAAAGTACGTTCTGCAGCCCTATAGTCATTGGCAAAGAGAGACATATCTGCTGCAATTGCTCCAACCAGTGTCACATTCGGAAAATCATGCCCTTTGACGATCATCTGGGTTCCCAGAAGAATATCTGCTTCTTCTGCCGCAAACTGGGATAAAATTTTCTCATAACTGTCTTTGGTTCTGGTCGTATCTCCATCCATGCGAAGAATTCTGGCTGAGGGATACATTTTTCGGAGTTTCTCCTCCACCTGTTCCGTGCCGGCACGAAAACCCATAATATAACGGGAACCGCATTTAGGACATATTTTCACTCCAAGCTGCTCATATCCACAGTAATGACATACTAATTTTCCATTTTGATGTTCTGAAAGGGAAACATCGCAGTGTGGGCATTTCATAACCAGCCCGCAGTTTCTGCATGAAACAAATCCTGCATATCCACGTCTGTTCAGAAACAGAATCATCTGTTCTTTTCGTTTCAGGCAGTCTTCCATCTCATCTTGAAGTTTACGACTGAAAATCGAGCGGTTTCCCTCCCGAAGTTCCTGACGCATATCTGATACACATACCTCAGGCAGTGTATTCCCTGTCAGCCTTTCGGTCAGCAGAAACAAACCATATTCCCCTTTTCTGGCGTGATAATAGCTCTCCATGGAAGGTGTTGCCGAACCCAGCACTACACTTGCGTGGTGAAGACCTGCCAGGAACTGTGCTGCATCACGCGCATGATATTTTGGCATGGTCTCACTTTTATAAGATGGTTCATGTTCTTCATCCATAATAATCAGTCCGATTTTAGGGAACGGTGTGAACAGTGCAGACCTCGGTCCGATCATAACATCTATCTCACCTTTTCTGGCTCTTTCACACTGATCATATTTCTCTCCGGCAGATAATGTGGAATTCATCACTGAAACACGATCTCCAAAGTACTTATAAAATCTTATCACAGTCTGGTAGGTCAGCGCAATCTCAGGAATCAAAACGATAGCCTGTCTGCCTCTGCTGATGCATTCCTTTATCAGCTCCATATATACTTCTGTCTTTCCACTGCCGGTAATACCATGGATCAGATATGTTTTTCTGATATCCTGGTCAAAATCATCGAAAATATCTCTGACTATCTTTTCCTGCGAAGGACTAAGCGTCTTTTCTGTCATTTCGGTCTGTATCTGTCCGACCGGATTCCGGTAAGTCTCTGTGATCTTAATCTCGATAAGCCCCTGTTTTTCCAGTGAACCCAGCGTTGCTGATGAAATATGAAGTTTATGGGTAAGAAGTTCCTCCGGTATCAGTTCCTCTGAAATCAGCTCATGGAGAACCCTGGCCTTTGCCGTCTGATGCTTCCGGATACATTCCTGCTCCAGCAGCTCAGCCTTTTCAGATTCTATCTTGCGGTAAATCACTTTTTTCTGCACCCGGCGCATTTTCTGTTTTGCCGGAAGCACTGTCTTGAGTGCCTGTATCATGGTAGAACCATATTGCCACTTCATCCACCATGCCAGCCGGATCAGTTTCTCTTCCACTTCAGTATTCTGTGTTTCTATTTCCAGAATACATTTTAATTTTCCGGGTTCGATCTCCGGTTTTCCGGTTATTTCAATCACATAACCTGTTCTGACCGTATTGCCCTGACCAAACGGAACCCGCACGCACATGCCGACTTCCAGAACAGACATTAAATGCTCCGGAATCCTGTACTGGAAAGGCCTGTCTACTTTTTCATGCGATATGTCTATAATGATGCTGGCATACTGCATCTGTTTTTTTTCATCCTGTGTCATGCAGTCAACCTGCCCTTCACTTTCTTTCCTGCAAAATCTCACTAATCAGTACTCTTTCATCCATAGGATACTGAACTCCCCTGATTTCCTGATAATCTTCATGTCCCTTTCCCGCGAGCACAATAATATCACCGGGTTCTCCCTGTGCAATCGCATATGCGATTGCTTCCCTGCGATCCGGTATTTCAATATATCTGCCCTCGGTTTTATCTATCCCGGTACGGATATCTGCAATAATGTCCTCCGGCATCTCAAAGCGTGGGTTATCTGATGTAATGATTGTAAAATCAGCAAGTTTTCCGCTGATTTCTCCCATTTCATATCTGCGCAGTTTCGACCGGTTTCCGCCGCAGCCAAACAGACAGACCAGTCTATGCGGATGATATTCACGCAGCGTAGTCAGAATGCTTTCCAGTGCCATGGCATTATGAGCATAATCGATCATCACGGTGAACTGATCAGATACCTTAACTGTCTCGATTCTTCCTCTTACTCTTGCCTGCAGCAGTGCTGCTGTCATATCTTCCGTAGAAACCTGAAAATGTCTGCAGATGGCGATTGCTGTCATTGCATTATAGACGCTGAATATGCCTGGTGTCGGTACAACTGCATGAAAATGTAATAACCCTGTCACATCAAATTCCACACCCGGCTGTCCTGGTTTATGGATCAGCTGAAGGTTCTCTGCCCGCAGATCTGC
>Ga0302210_10000929_pt1 | contig 12839 bp, 9 predicted proteins | sample II_Fen_E3_2_FD_198793 | JGI IMG/M metagenome (GOLD analysis project Ga0302210, IMG submission 198793) | Peat permafrost microbial communities from Stordalen Mire near Abisko, Sweden - II_Fen_E3_2 | ecosystem: Environmental > Terrestrial > Soil > Wetlands > Permafrost | place: Sweden: Abisko... | reverse complement strand
GTATTTATAACGTTCGGTCACCACTATGTGTCATCGGATTTTATTATAGAAAAGGGGATACAAACCATTGCAATAAACACAGCTTTGACGCGAAAAATGCCTGCTATTGAAAATAATACGATGACTAACGAATATCCACGTTACGCTAGCTTTTTTAAACAACTAAATATAAAGAGTGACATACTCAACCAAAAATATGATAGTTTGTATAAGCTTAATCATTATCAATTGCCAAAAGAAATAAAACAAATTCAGGATAAAGAAAATGATATTCTCTATGCAGAAGGCGATCAATTACTATTGCGATATAGTGAAAAAAATCCAACGTCTAAAATTGCTTTTTGGAAACTTATTATAAATATGAGTTGGGGTTATGAGCCTATCTTCGATTCAATATATAATTGCTTTTCGGATGAACTAAAGAATGGATATGCAGGCAGGGTTTTAAACAAGAAGCTTATAAATGGCAAACAACTTTCGGTAGGTAATCCATTTCCGACTTTACAATGTGTCAGTCGCACCAATGAAAAATTTTCATCTACTATTTTCCTCAAAAACAAATTGACTTTAGTTGATTTTTGGTTTAGTGGATGCGCACCATGTAGGGCACAGTTCAATACATTGAAAGAATTATACAGCCAGTATAGCAATAAAGGATTTGAAATAGTGGGAATATCTAAAGATAGAGATACAGACAAAAAAGAATGGGAAGATATTATCGTCAACGAAAAACTTAGTTGGCAGCAATATTGGGATATGAATGGAAAAGATACGCATAGGTTATCCATTAATGTTTTCCCAACTAATTTTTTAATTGATAGTACTGGGAAAATAATTGCTAAAAACATTTCTCTGGAAACATTGGAAGAGCTCTTAAGTAAAAGTTTATAGTTTGTTAGAAGTTTCTTAACTTTATCATGTTTAGACGTTAAGCTTTGGTTTACGATCACTTAGCCGATACGTGTAATAGATTAGATGCAAGTGGAAAGAGTTGGGAAAAGATAGAATAAATTGATTCTAAAAGGTACTTTAAATCATGAAAATTGCTATTGTAGGAACCGGATATGTGGGTCTGGTATCAGGAACCTGTTTTGCTGAAACAGGAAATCAGGTAACTTGTATAGATATATGTTCAAATAAAATATCAAAATTATCTACTGGAGAAATCACAATATTTGAGCCCAGTTTAGAAAAACTATTTCTGAGAAATTTAAAGGAAGGAAGATTGAAGTTTACCACCCAATTATCAGAAGGAATCTCCGATGCAAAAATTGTGTTTCTAGCTTTACCTACACCGCCAGGCGAAGATGGATCAGCTGATCTTAAATACGTACTGGGAGTAGCTGAAGAGTTAGGTAAATTAATAACGAATTATATAGTTGTAGTAAATAAGAGTACTGTCCCTGTGGGCACTGCCGAAAAAGTCAGAATGGCAATATCAAAAAATTATAAAGGTGAGTTTGATGTTGTGAGTAATCCTGAATTTTTGAGAGAAGGAGTTGCTGTTGATGATTTTATGAAACCTGATCGGGTTGTTATCGGAACTAGATCTGTACACGCTAAAAAAATTATGAGCGATTTGTACGCACCTTATGTGCGTCAGGGAAATCCCATAATCTTTATGGATGAAAAGAGCGCTGAATTGACGAAATATGCCGCCAATTCATTTCTGGCGACTAAAATCTCCTTTATGAATGAAATTGCGCAATTGTGTGAAAGACTTGGTGCAGACGTGGATATGGTTCGTCGTGGAATTGGGAGCGATGAAAGAGTAGGAAAAAGATTTTTATTTCCGGGTATTGGTTATGGAGGAAGCTGTTTTCCAAAAGACGTACAAGCATTAATTAAGTCATCTCAAGATGTTAACTATGATTTTAGAATTCTAAAATCGGTAGAACATGTCAATCGAACTCAGAAATTGCATTTGTTTAGTAAAATATTGAAGTTCTTTGATGATAATTTAAACGAAAAACATTTCGCGATATGGGGATTAGCATTTAAACCGAATACCGATGATATTCGTGAATCACCTGCTCTAAATCTTATTGCTGCATTACTTGCAGAAGGTGCGACTATATCTGCATACGATCCTGAAGCCATGGAAAATGTAAAACAGATTTTTGGAGATAGTATCCATTTTGCTGAAGGGCAATACCAAACTTTAGCTAACGCAGATGCTTTAATAATTGCAACTGAATGGAACGAGTTTAGAACTCCAGATTTTGACCTAATGGGGCAGAAAATCAAAAAGAAAGTCATTTTTGATGGGCGAAATGTATTTGCAATTCAGGAAATGAAAAATCTGGGCTATCACTACGAAAGTATTGGCAGACCTTTTTAAAAGATTAATTATGGCAAATAAAAAAGTTTTAGTTACAGGAGGAGCCGGATTTATTGGTTCGCATCTTTGTGAACGTTTGTTGAATGATGGGAATGACGTTATTTGTTTAGATAATTATTTTACCGGTAGTAAAAGTAATGTAAGACACTTACTTGATAACTGTAATTTTGAATTAGTGAGGCATGATGTAACCACTCCCTATTATGCAGAAGTAGATGAGATATACAATTTGGCTTGCCCTGCATCTCCACCCTATTATCAGCACAATCCTATAAAGACAATGAAAACCTCTATCTATGGAGCATTGAATATGCTGGGACTGGCTAAACGCACAAAAGCTAAAATACTTCAAACTTCTACCAGTGAAGTGTATGGAGACCCTCTGGTTCATCCGCAACCTGAATCGTATTGGGGAAATGTAAACACCATTGGTATCCGGTCATGTTACGACGAAGGAAAGCGAGCTGCTGAAACACTTTTCATGGATTATCATCGACAAAACAATGTAAGAGTGAAAATCATACGTATTTTTAATACCTATGGCCCAAAAATGAATCCCCACGATGGTCGTGTTGTTTCAAATTTTATAGTGCAAGCTTTGAAAAATGAAGATATAACTATTTATGGAGATGGAACACAAACTCGTAGTTTTCAGTACATAGATGATTTGATTGAAGCAATGGTTCGTATGATGAATACAGATGATAAGTTTATAGGACCGGTAAATATTGGGAACCCATGTGAATTTACAATGCTTGAGCTGGCTGAGAAAATTATAAATCTGACTAATTCTAAATCAAAACTCGTATTTATGCCATTAGGCCAAGATGATCCGATACGAAGGAAACCGATTATCAAAGTAGCTTATGATAAACTGGATAAGTGGGAACCTAAGGTTGATTTAGAAAACGGGCTTCTGAAAACAATAGAGTATTTTGCAAATAGTCTGTGAAGCGAGAGTCTAATCAAGACGATAATAAAAAAACATCACACATAATAATCAAAAAAACAAAAATGGAAAAGACAATCGCAATTATTACATGTTGGTACGGTCCGTACCCTTGGTATTTCTCTTATTTTATTCGTTCATGTGAATATAATCCCACTGTAGATTTTATCATTGTAACTGACAATCAGGAATTAATCCCAGACAAACCGAATAATGTAAAGATTATCCATAAACCATTTGATGAATTAAGAGCAGATTTTTCAGAGAGATTAGAATTTCCTGTAAATTTGGAATTTCCATACAAGTTGTGTGATTTTAAGCCGGCTTATGGTTATCTTTTCCCTGATATAGTTGAAAAATATGATTTTTGGGGCATGGGAGATCTCGATATAGTCTACGGAGATATTCGAGCCTTTATGACAGATGAAATTCTTAATACATACGATATAGTCAATAGCAGACACGATTTTATTAGTGGTACATTTTGCTTATTCAGAAATAATGAATATATAAATACATTATTTAAACAGAGTAAAGACTATAAATCAATATTTAGCACTTCAGTTTATGGTGGTTTCGATGAATGTAGTTTTTTATTTATACCAATATCCAAAGAAATGTCAATTTTTGATTTTCCAGATAGTCCCGAAAGTATAATGCATGTAATAAAAAAAGCTGAGATTGAAGGGAAACTAAAAGCATTTTTTGATTTTATTGTATTGGAAGGACTTCCGGGTAAAATAAGTTGGACGAATGGTAAGATTTATTATAAAGATATTTTTGAAGCAATGTTTTACAATCTAATTAAATTTAAAGTTGCGTGTAAAAAACAAACAAAATTCAATCCCATTCCAGACACATTGTATTTTACTCCATCAAGAATATTAGCAAGATTACCTAAATGAGTTTTCCCCATTACCTCCAACACGATGCTTGAGTTGGCTGAGAAAATTATAAATCTGACTAATTCAAAATCAAACCTCGTATTTATGCCATTAGGCCAAGATGATCCGACACGAAGGAAACCGATTATCAAAGTTGCTTATGAAAAACTGGATAAGTGGGAACCTAAGGTTGATTTAGAAAACGGGCTTCTTAAAACAATAGAGTATTTCTCAAATAGTCTGTGAAGCGGGAGTATAATCAAGACGATAATAAAAAAACATCACACATAATAATCAAAAAAACAAAAATGGAAAAGACAATTGCAATTATTACTTGTTGGTACGGTCCGTACCCTTGGTATTTCTCTTATTTTATTCGTTCATGTAAATATAATCCCACTGTAGATTTTATCATTGTAACTGACAATCAGGAATTAATTCCTGACAAACCGGATAATGTAAAGATTATCCATAAACCATTCGATGAATTAAGAACAGATTTTTCAGAGAGATTAGGATTTCCCGTAAATCTGGAATTCCCCTATAAGCTATGCGATCTTAAGCCAGCTTACGGCTATCTTCTTCCTGAGCTAATTGAAAACTATGATTTTTGGGGTATGGGAGATATTGATATTATTTACGGAGATATTCGAGCCTTTATTACTGATGAAATTCTTAACACATACGATATCGTCAATAGCAGACACGATTTTATTAGCGGTACATTTTGCTTGTTCCGAAATAATGAATATATAAATGCATTATTTAAACAGAGTAAAGACTATAAATGGGTGTTTAGTTCTTCGCCTTATTGTGGTTTTGATGAATGCAGTTTTTTATTTATACCAATATCCAACGGAAAGTCAATTCTTGATTTCCCTCATATGACTGAAAGTATCATGCATGTAATAAAAAAAGCTGAACTTGAAGGAAAACTAAAATTATTCTTTGATTTCATTGTATTGGAAGGACTTCCGGGTAAAATAAGTTGGACTAATGGAAAGATTTATTATAAAGATATTTTTGAAGCAATGTTTTATAATTTAATGAGATTTAAAGTTGCGTGTAAAAAACAAACAAAATTCAATCCCATTCCAGATACATTATATTTTACTCCATCAAGAATATTATCAAAATTACCTAAATGAGTTTTCCACATTACCACCAACATGATGCCATGGATTGCGGTCCCACCTGCTTGCGCATGGTGGCGGCTTATTATGGACGAGTGTTTTCATTGGAAGGTTTACGTGAGAAATCCCTGATTACAAGAGAAGGTACATCGATGCTTGGAATTAGCGAAGCCGCTGAAAATATAGGATTCAGAACGACAGGGGTAAAAGTAAGTTTTGAAGAATTGATAACTGCTCCTCTACCTTGTATCGTTCATTGGAATCAAAAGCATTTTATAGTGGTGTATGATATTAAAGAGAAGCGAGACAAAGTATCAATTTATATAGCTGATCCTGCTGCCGGAAAATTACAATATACACGAGAAGAATTTTGCCGTTGTTGGTTAAGCACTAAAAATGGGGAAAATGAAGTCGGTGTAGCTTTACTTCTCGAACCGTCGCCAAAATTTTACGAACAGGAGGATGAAAAGATAAACCGGAAAGGTTTTACATTTCTTTTTTCTTACCTCCGGCCTTATAAAACATTGATTCTTCAATTGTTTATGGGATTACTTTTCGGAAGTCTGTTACAGTTGATCCTACCATTCCTTACCCAATCAATTGTTGATTTTGGTATTTCGGCGCAGAATATCGGATATGTTTACCTTGTATTGATAGCCCAATTAGTCCTTACCTTTAGTAGTTCGGCCGTTGGGTTTATCCGAGGTTGGATATTGCTGCATTTAGGCACACGGATTAATATTGCCCTGATATCAGATTTTTTGATAAAAATGATGCGGTTACCTATGGGGTATTTTGACACCAAGATGGTGGGCGATATACTGCAGCGCATCAATGATCATACCCGCATTCAGAATTATCTGACCAATTCCAGCTTGAGCATTTTGTTTTCTGTCTTTAATTTATTCATTTTTAGCATCGTGCTGTTTATGTATAGTTTCAGTATTTTTTCCATTTTTTTTATCGGAAGTGTGCTGTACTTCGGTTGGGTTTGGCTTTTTATGAAACGCCGGGCTGAATTAGATCATAAAAGCTTTGCTCAGAATTCGGCCAACCAAAGCAACGTGATTCAATTAGTCACCGGTATGCAGGAAATAAAGCTGAACGGATGCGAACAACAGAAACGGTGGGAGTGGGAGCGGATTCAAGCTAAACTGTTTCGACTCCGAATAAAAGGAATGGCTCTTTCGCAATATCAGGATTCGGGAGGTGTACTAATAAACCAGACCAAAAATATAATTATTACTGCGTTGGTGGCTAAGTTGGTTATTGATGGACAAATGACGCTTGGCATGATGATGTCTGTGCAATATATAATTGGTCAACTGAATAGTCCGATTGATCAACTTATATCATTCTCACGTGAAACACAGGATGCTCGACTGAGTTTGGAACGTTTAAGCGAGGTACATGATAAAGACGATGAAGAAGCAAAAGATGAAAGCCGTATACGGGAAATCCCCAATGGGAAAGATATTATTTTACAGAATGCTACTTTTGGTTACGATGCCACTTCCATAGGTGAGCCGGTTATTAAAAACATTAATCTGACTATTCCAGCAGGAAAACAAACAGCCATAGTAGGTACCAGCGGGAGTGGAAAAACAACATTAATAAAATTGCTGTTAGGTTTTTATCCACTTCAAAAAGGAGATATTCTGCTGGGCGAAAACAATATGAAGAATTACAGCATACGCGAGTGGCGCAAACAATGCGGTGTTGTGATGCAGGACGGTTTTATTTTTTCGGACAGTATTGCTAAAAATATAGCACCGGGTGTGGAGGTCATTGATAAAGAACGGTTGCTGAATGCAGTGATAACTGCCAATATCCGTGAGTTTATTGAAACATTGCCGTTAGGATATAATACAAAGATTGGTAGTCAAGGACATGGATTGAGTCAGGGACAAAAACAACGAATGTTGATAGCACGAGCTATATACAAGAATCCTGCTTTTGTATTTTTAGATGAAGCTACCAATGCACTAGATACAAATAATGAGCGCGTTATTATGGATAATCTTCAGCGTTTTTTTGAAGGACGAACATCGGTCGTTATTGCTCACCGGCTCAGTACGGTAAAAAATGCAGATCAGATAGTGGTATTGGAAAAAGGTGAAATTGTAGAAATCGGTACACATCAGGAACTCACGAAAAAACAGGGTGCGTATTATTGGTTGGTGAAGAATCAGTTGGAATTATGATATGATGATGTGATAATATGATAATTAAAGAAATGGAAGAATCGGATAAAATAGAATTACGTAGTGAGGAAGTACAGGAAATATTATCCCGCCCACCACATGCACTTATCAGATATGGCATATCTGTCATTTGTGGAGTAATAATCATATTGTTTGTCGGTAGTTTCTTTTTCCGGTATCCCGATATGGTATCCGGCGATGTGGTTATTACTACTGAAAATCCGCCGGTATGGCTTATTGCCAAATCTACCGGAAAAATAAAAGAACTGTTCTGTAAAGATAAACAACTAGTACAGCAAGGAAGTGTGTTGGCCGTTATTGATAATTCAGCATCAACAACTGATGTTTTATTTATGAGTAAACTACTTGCAACAGTTCAGATTTCCGACTCCGGTTTTTATATTCCCAAAGAACTCCTCCTAAAATCTTTTGAGTTAGGAGCCTTACAAACAAGTTTTTCTGCATTCACAAAAGCATCTATGAATTATGATAACTTTTTGACTTTGAATCTTACAACGCAGGAAAAAAATTCATTACAAAAACAAATTGTCAATAGAAATGCTTATTCAGGTAATCTTCAGAAACAGTTTGAGATGAAGAAAAGGGAATTGATCCTTTCGAAATCAGCTTATGAAAGAGATAAATTGTTATATGGGCAAAAGGTGATTTCGACGTCCGACATGGAAACCGCTGAACAAACTTATTTAAACAAACAACAGGAAATACAACAACTTCAAACTTCCATGTCGTTGGAAAAAGTTGAATCATCTCAAATGAAAGAGTCTGTAAATAAACTATCATTACAATATTTACAGGAAAAGCACCAATTGTTTTCCGAACTCAAATCATCCCAACGGGAATTAATAGCTGCTATTGAAACTTGGCAACAAAGCTATTTATTGATAGCTCCGCAATCGGGAGTTGTTACTTTTAATACCTTCTGGAAACGAAATCAATTTATTACCTCCGGTGATAAGGTGTTTGCTATTGTTTCACGAAAACCGGGTCAATTGATTGGAAAGATAAAGATTCCGGCTTCCGGTTCCGGAAAGATTAATATCGGACAGAAGGTTAATATAAGAGCTACTAATTATCCCTATTTGGAGTTTGGTTTGTTGCAAGCCAAGATTATAAATATATCTCTTGTCTCCAATAATGATTATTATTCAGTTGAAGTTGAATTTCCGAAAGGGCTGCATACAACGGTTAATAAGGAGCTCAAATTTACCGGAGAATTGACGGGTACTGCGGAAATAATTACTGAAAATCGAAGCTTAGTGGAACGCATTTATTCACCCATTCAGTATTTAATAAATAAGTCACACTAAACAGATTTATCATCTGTCTTTCCAAAGCGGTAAATCAACAATTGATTTGCCGCTTTGCATTTATTTTAAAGTAATTACGCTAGATTTAAAATTTTGTAATACTTTTGTAACAGTTATTACACAGCTCCGAAATATACAATTAGTTTCTTTGTAACATAATATTAATACAAAAAAAGTATGAATCCTTATCGTATTTTGGTAGTAGACGACGAAGAAGACTTGTGTGAAATTCTTCAATTTAATCTGGAAACAGAAGGTTATCTGGTAGATGTAGCCTATTCGGCCGAAGAAGCATTAAAAAAAGACATTAGTATCTATAATTTACTTTTGCTTGATGTAATGATGGGAGAAGTTTCAGGATTCAAAATGGCTCGTATACTCAGGGAAAACCCTAAGCTGGCAAGCATCCCAATCATTTTTCTTACTGCAAAAGACTCCGAAACAGACAGACTTACCGGATTTAACATAGGTGCTGACGACTATATCTCCAAGCCGTTTTCTATACGCGAAGTGCTTGCACGTGTAAAAGCCGTTATCCGTAGGGCAGACACCAATAAAGTTGAAGCCGCTCCGGCATTGGTTCTGAGTTACGAAAGACTTGAAATGTCATTGGAAAACAAAAAAGTGATGCTCGAGGGAGTTGAAGTCCCATTCACCAAAAAGGAATTTGAAATACTGAAGCTCTTCCTGGGAAATAAAAACCGTGTTTTTTCACGCGATGAAATGTTGTCCAGAGTATGGAGCGATGAAGTCATTGTACTCGACCGCACAATCGATGTAAACATTACCCGGCTGCGCAAAAAAATTGGTCCATACGGAAAAAATATTGTGACCCGATTGGGATATGGATATTGTTTCGAGGAGTAAAAATCAGTTATCAGTGAACTGTTATCAGTAAACAGTTCAACAATTAAACAATTTCTATGACTTTAAACCGCCGCCTTTTCCTCTACTTTTTCAGCATCTTTTTTTTGATGCTGGCCATTATCTGTTTCTTTCAGTACGAGCGCGAAAAAGAGTTCCGCACCGAGCAGCTTGACCAACAACTCAGCACTTACAATTTCACCATCTACCGGTTTATCAAAGAGCAAAAACCAAACTGGGAAATGCTGGAAGAATACGTTCATCTATTCCCCGACACCGCGCTGCGCGTAACCGTAATTGATACTACAGGTGTCGTTATCTTCGATTCCTCTGTCAAAAAAGGCACAAAGCTGGGCAACCACCTGAACCGCCCTGAAATAGAAATGTCCTCTTATGCTGAGAACGGAAAAGCAATACGTCACTCCGTCTCCACCGGAAAAGATTATTATTATCTGGTTCACAAATTCCCTGCAAGCTATGTCCGCAGTGCTTTGCCCTACAACGTCAGCCTGGTGAGTATGCTCAAAGCCAATACCTTCTTCCTGTACTTTATGGGGTTGGTATTAATCTTTGCCGTACTTGCACTCTATCTTATTTCCCGAAACTTCACCAGATCTATCGACAGATTACGCATATTTACCCAGAAAGCTGAAAAGGAAGAGTTTCTGGACACCGATATTGAGTTCCCGAATGATGAACTGGGTGAGATTAGTAAAAATATAGTGAAACTATATAAACTCCAGTTGCAGACCAAAGTAGAAGTAAATAATGAACGGGAAAAGCTCATTAAACACCTTCAGATTTCGCAGGAGGGACTTGGAATTTTCTCATCGGAGAAAAAAGAAACGCTTGCCAATTCGCACTTCATTCAATACACAAATATAATTTCCGATCAACAATGTGAAACATCCGACCAGATATTTTCATTGCCAGAATTTGCCGAATTAAATGAGTTTATTGATAAAAGCCTGTTGAATAATCAGCTGAACCGAAAACGTCTGACGGTTGAAAAAGGAGGCCGGGTTTTTGCGGTTCAGTGCATTGTTTTTCAAGATGATACTTTCGAAATATCCATAAACGACATCACTGTTCAAGAGCACGAAAACGAACTTAAAAGGCATCTTACGCAAAACATTTCGCATGAGCTCAAAACTCCTGTAAGCAGCATATTGGGTTACATGGAAAGTATTCTCGAAAACCCGGAAATGGACACCGAGCGTCAACGTTTTTTTGTCGATCGGTCATTCCAACAAGCTCAACGCCTTAGAGATTTATTGCAGGATATCTCTACACTGAATAAAATGGATGAAGGTCAACGTCTGTTCCAAAAAGAACCTTGCAATATTTCGGATGTCATTTCGGATGTATTGAATGATGTTCACCTGCAAATAGAGCAGAAAGAATGTAAGGTTATACAAAGCTTCCAGCCGAATACTCAAATACTTGGCAACCGCTCACTTTTATATTCCATCTTCCGTAACCTGCTGGATAATACACTGAATTATGCCGGCGAGAAACTCACCATCGAAATTAGTTGCTACCGGGAAGATGAACAGTTCTATTATTTTTCGTTTAGCGATAATGGTGTCGGGGTTGCCGAAGAACATCTAAATCGCCTCTTCGAACGATTTTACAGAGTGGATAAAGGACGTAGCAGAAAGCAGGGTGGAACAGGACTCGGTTTGGCAATTGTAAAAAATGCTGTTATTTATCACCGCGGCACTATCTCTGCCAAACGTATTCCCACTGGTGGGCTAAGCTTCATTTTCTCGCTTCGTAAATTTTAAGTTTACAAAAAAAACGGCTTCTTGATTCGTCTGGTTATCATCATTACACAACAAATTTTATAGTATTTTGAATTAAATAGTAGATTTTTAGTTATTTATGCGCTTTTCTAGATGGTTATTCGAAAAAACAAATAACTTTGCGAAAACTAATTTTGCAAGCGCTTATGAAAAAAACTCTACTCTTTTTAGGAATGGTTGTATTTTCAGCATGTGTTAGCGCCCAAACAACCATCTTTTTAGAAACTTTCGGCACTACTAAAACTACAAGAGGAAACTGCTCCACCGTAGTTTCAGGTACCGCTGAAGTCGGCAAATACAATCCGTTAAAGGATGAACAATATACCGATCACGATTGGCATCCTAATTCACACGTTTGGAATAATGGTATTGCTTACTCACAAACTTCGGTGGCAACCGTTGCTGGTACGTGCGATAATGCCGGAACCAGTTTGAATATACGTGCAGATTATCCTTCGTCCATAACAGGCTCCAGTGGAAATGGCAATTTATCTTTTACTGCCAGCACTGCTAATTCGTTCACAATAAGCGGTATTAATACGCAAAATTATAAAAAGGTCATGCTTTCGTTCGCTATTTTGGGATTGAACACTGCAGACGCTATCCAATTAAAACTTCAGTACGATAATGGTTCAGGATTGACAGACGTTGGGCAAAATCCAATAGGTAGTTTAAATACTGATAAAATGACCTGGCTTCAGGTTAATGATATCCCTCTTCCAACCGGTTCGATATTCAGACTGAAATTCTCAACACCAATCACCAATCCTCTAAATACAAATAATCCTGTTGAAATAAGAATTGATGATATCAAAATAATCGGTACCGCTATCACTACTTCCGATGATGATATATTTCTAAATAACAATCAGAAAGTTGTAGTTTCCAATCCAACCATTACACTTGAAGGATTTACAAGAGGTGATATTGAAATTTATACTTTTCAGGGAAAAAGAGTATTCTTGTCTGAATTCAGAGAAACTATTCAGCCTCAATTATCAAAGGGGTTGTACATCATCCGAATTGGTAATTTCAGACAAAAAATAAGTTGGTAGAAATCACATTAAAATCTTATTAAATATACGGGATACCACTCATTGTAGTATCCCGCATTTTTAATATTAAAACAAATTTCCCTACTTTTGTCTTTCATTATAATAAAGAAAACAATCCCATGCAATTATTCCGAAATAAATGGACAGCGCTTTTTCTGAGCAACTTCGTGGGAATCTTTAATGATAATTTTCTGAAACACTGCATTATTTTCATTGCTGTAGGGTGGTCACTACCGCTGTGGCTGACAAGATCTCAACTGATATCCATGGTGTCGG